>JADMIO011419540.1_pt1 | contig 28450 bp, 23 predicted proteins | sample 8958161 | NCBI WGS metagenome assembly JADMIO01 (sample SAMN16585339, study PRJNA669376) | soil metagenome | isolation source: Crop rotation soil | place: USA: Cullars Rotation, Alabama | collected 2011 | reverse complement strand
GCGACAACTTGTCCACGTGGAATTCTAAGCTTAGGATCCCAATGTGCTGGAAAGTGATGAGCTACGTTCGGGGAATTTCAGATTGATTCTTCGCGTGATTCTACAGGGTTAGTCTTCGGCGATATTTTGAAACGCCGATGACGATCGACAAGAGCAACAAGCCCGACCACGCGGCGTTCGGGAGTGGAATGATCGGGCCGGGCGGGCCGTCGACGACGCTGACGGTGTCCAGGCCGATGTACGATCCGCCCGCAGTGCTGTCGCCGCGGAAGAAGATTTTCGACGTTGCGGCGTTGGCGACGAAATCGAGTTCGAACTCCTGCCACTGATTTCCCGGGCCGACCGCGATGTTCGTGAAAGTCGCAGATGCCGGGCCCGCGGCTGCGAAGATCGATGCAGGGCCGGCTTTGGTCGGATCGTCGTTCTGCACGCCGATGAAGAAGTGCAGCGTGTAAGAATTTCCCGGCACGGTAGCGATGTCCTGCGACACGCCGCCGAACGGCGCGACGTCGCTCGTGCCCTGCAGATCGAGACTCACTTCATTGAAATGCGGCACGACGCCAATCGTATTGATCGCGTTGACCACGGCGATGTTGTTCGTGTGGACCGTCCATCCCGTGATGATGTTGCTGCCCGCGGCCAGATCCATCGTTCCGTCGGCGGCATAAAGATAAAGGCCGCCCTCGAATCCCGGGTTGACCACGGTCGCCGATTGGACAGACGAATTGATCGCAAGAAGTGCGACGAATGCGAAAACGCTCGCCCGCAAGTTTCGGCTTAGATAAGTGTGGAAGGCCACCCGTCCTCCTTCATAGATCGATTAGGTAAAAATACTAACAACAACTTGGCGGCGGAACACAATAAATGTTTCCCGATAGCCAGATCGGATGGACGGGAAATCTGGAGCGGACCGAAGTTCCAGTCTTCAAACCGCGTCTACGAATTCGGCTTCTGGCCGGGTGTGAGTGGAGAGGCACGCCCGGCGACCCTCGCGGCCGTGGCGCCAGTCGAGGAAACGATTGAGCGTCGCTTCGAACTCGGCGGTGGTCGAGATGATGCGCATTTCCTGTCGCAGGTATTCGCAGGGGTGGAGATTTTTTGCGTACCAACTGATCCGCTTCCGGAATTCCAACGCCGCGGAGCGCTCGTTTCGGAAACGGCAGTGGTTGTAGAAGTGATCGCGCATCAGTTGAACGATCTCGTCGATCGTCGGCGGCGGGGGGATTTTTCCGGTCGTCAGGAAGCTGTGCGTGTCGCGGAAAATCCACGGCGTGCTCAGGGCCGCACGGCCGATCATCACGCCGGCGCAACCGGTGCGATCGATCATTTTCTTCGCATCTGCCGGCGATCGCACGTCACCATTTCCGATGACGGGAATCTTCTTCACCGCGGCGACAACGTCGGCAATGCCGTCGAGCCGCGCTTGCCCGGAAAAGCGCATCTCGGTCGTGCGTCCATGGATCGTGATGGCTGCGACGCCGATTTCTTCCAACCTCGCCGCGAGATACGGCGCCACGATGCACGTGTCGTCCCAACCCAGCCGCAATTTGCACGTGAGCGGGACGCGGCGCAGGGAGGCCTTGATCTTCTCGACCATCTTCAGCGTCGAATCCGGGTCGCACAGCAGTTTGCTGCCGCCGTCTTTCTTGGTGATCTTGTCGACGGGGCAGCCCATGTTGAGATCGACGATGTGGGCGCCCCGGTCCTCGGCCCATCGCGCGGCTTCACACAGACGATCCACATTCGCGCCGTACAACTGCATCGCGAGCGGCGAATCTTCTTCGCACGTCGTGGCCAATTCCATCGACCGCTTGTTCTCGCGGAGCACGCCTTCGGGGCAGAGCAGATCGGTGCACGCCAGCCCCACGCTGCCGCAGGACCGGGCGACGAGACGAAAGGCCACGTCGCAGTAGCCGGCAATCGGCGCGAGTAGAAGATTGGTTGCGAGCTTGACCGATCCGATTTGCATGTACGGAAGGATAACTCAGGCGGCCGCAGTTGCCAGACGGTCCGCAATCGCGGCCATGGTTGGTGCGGTCGACGATTTGATCGTCACTTCGAACAGCGTCTGCGAATTGGGTTCGTGATCGAATGTGACCGGCCCGCCGAGCGCACGCGTGAAAACTTCCTGCAGATCGTGCTTCACTTCGACAAAGGTCTCGGCAGTGTTGGGAGCGTGCAGGCGATCGTGAATGCGGAAGAGAATCTCGCCTGTCTCGAATCGCGCGGTCGTGTCGCGCTCCAGAAGTTGCGCGGCACGGATCGTCGCGACTAACGTGTGCTGGGTAATTTCCGCGAGGTTGAACGCGTCCGAGTACGGCTGCTTGCGGTTGTAGAGAAGTCCCGGCCGGCCGTGGGCCTGATCCGTGCTGAAGTTCGCTTCGTGCGAAACCAGCACGGCGCCGGGGCCGTCCTGCACGTGTTTGTAGTCGGCGACGTCGACGAGCATGTGGCCTTCGACGGCGTGCGCCTGAATCCACTTGTGGAAAATCGGCACAACCAGATCGATGTCAGGCATCGTGCCGGATTTGGCGAAGAGTTTGACGGCGAGTTTGTGGGATTGCATGGACGTTTGACTACGCTTTCACGGGGGCGGCCATCGCCGCGAGCTTCGCTTCGCAGGCGTGGGCGGCGTCGATGAACAGGTTCGCTTCCTCGATGATCTGGCGGACCGTGTCCTTGTTCAGGCGCGGATCAGCGCCGGATTCGTGACGATCGATCAGGTGTCGCGCGAATTTTCCGTGGGCGAATCGGTCCCAGAAAATCTGAGTGTCAACGTAGCGCGTCTTGAATTCGCTGACGATCGTGTTCGGATCGTCCGGAATATCGATCCACTGAATTTTCACGAGTGCTCGCGCGGCCTGCAGCATCGCGTGATAGGCCATGTCGTCGGCCTTGGCGAATTGGCCCATGTCCAGCTGCAGCTGCGCCTGGAAGACGGTGCTGCCGGCTTCGGTGAGGCCGAACTGGGCGAGCGAAACAACTTCGCCCGCGCATTCGCCGACGCCCATGTCGCCGATCGAAAATTCGCGCGGGTCGCCCCAATCGCTGTAGTAGTTCGCGTCGATATCGCGAGGCGGCACGGGCGTGAATTTCTCCAGCATCTTCTTCACTTCGACCTTGCCGATGCGCTTGATGAAGTTCTGGAAGCTCTCGCCGCTCGTGCGCTCTTTGACGAATCGATCGGTGATCGCATCAACCAGTTCAGGAATTTTCTTGCTCGGCACGGAGCCCATCGCGAGCGCGTAAGAAGCCGCGTTTTCGGTCCACTGTCCGCCGAGCATCACCTGGAAGTGCGGCACGGTGTAGCCGCTGATGTTGCGGCTGTTGCCGTAGAAACCCAGATCCGCGACGTGATGTTGTCCACAGCTGTTGAAGCAACCGGAGACTTTGATGCGCAGATTCTTGATGGCCTCGTCCATGTTCGCGGATTTTTCCGCGAGACGAACGCGAAGTTCGCCCGCGAGCCCGCGCGACGATGCGATGCCGAGTTTGCACGTATCGGTGCCGGGGCAGGCGGTGACGTCGACGATCGATCCCGCGCCGGCCTGGCCGAGGCCGATCGCCTTCAGATCCTCGTACAGCGCCGGCAGCTTCTCTTCGCTGACCCAGCGGAGGACGACGTTCTGTTCGACGGTCGTCCGCGCGTGATCGCCGGCGTATTTGTGCGCCAGCTCGGCGACGCGGCGCATCTGGTCGCTCGTCAAATCGCCCAGCGGCAGGGTGATCGTCACGACGGCGTAGCCAGATTGACGCTGCTTGTAGACGTTCGTCGCGGCCCATTCGTCGAAACCTTCGGGCCGCTTCTTGCCGTTGAGCGAAATGCCTTCGAACGGCACGCCTTCGCTGTACCGCGGAATTTCGTCGAAGTGTTTCCGCCAAGAATCGTCCGGCGGCATCGATTTGTATTCTTCGAGCACGAGCCGCTTGAATTCGTCGATGCCGAGTTTCGCGACGAGGAATTTCAACCGGGCTTTGTTGCGATTCTTCTTCTCGCCCAGACGCGCGAACACACGGCCCATCGCGCGCGAGAGCGGCATTAATTCTTCTTCGGGAACGAAATCGCTGAACAACTTCGCCTGGTACGGCACCGATCCGAGGCCGCCGCCGACGTAGAGTTCGAAGCCGCGTTTCTCTTTGCCGTCGATGATGCGATTGACGGCGATGCCGCCGAGATCGTGGATCGACACCAGCGCGCACGCCTCGGTGCGACAGCCGGAGAATGCGATCTTGAACTTGCGTCCGAAGTCCTGCGTGTCGGGATGGCCGAGCAGGTAGAACGCGACGGCTTTTGCGTAGGGCGTCACGTCGAACGATTCGGTTTTGCACACGCCGGCCAACGGGCAGGCGGTGACGTTGCGGACGGAGTTGCCGCACGCTTCGCGCGTGGTGATACCGACGGCGGCGAGTCGCCGCATGATGTCGGGCGTGTCGTCGATGTGGATGAAGTGCAGCTGGAAATCCTGCCGCGTCGTCACGTGCAGGATGTTGTCGGAATATTCCTCCGCCAGTTCGGCGAGCGTGACCATCTGCGCCGGCGTAAGTCCGCCGAAGGGAATCTTGATGCGCTGCATGCCGGGCGCGTCCCAGTATGTTTCGGGACCTTTGGTGAGCGCGGTGGTCTCGGTGGGGTAGACGAGTTTCTGTGTCGTCGTACCGTCGTGGCGCTGGCCGTTGTCGTAGCGCTGGCCGTACGCGCCTCTGCGGAGCCGGGTCTCGGCGAAGACTTTCTCGTCGATCTTTCCCTGCTTACGAAGGATGATCTGCGATTCAAACGCATCGATTTCCGATCCCCAGGCTTCGGGGATGGCGGGACCGAGTTTCTGTTTCCAGGTTGGGCTGCTCATGATGACGTTGGGTGTTGATGTAATCGAGCCGCGCATCGTAGAAAACGGGCGGGGCGTCTGCAAATAATACTAATTCCCTATGGGAGAAGTCTAGAATGATTTGAATATTTCGTAAACGTCGTCAGATCAATCGGTTGTGACGTGTTACTCGCCGTCGTCGTCGGTGTCGACTGCCTCTTCGGCCGGGGCGGCGGCCTTGGTGCGTTTGGGCGGGCGACGCTTAGCGCCTTGGCTGCGGACGACCTCTCGCCAGAAGTCGTGTTCGCTCAACTCCATGGAGGTGAGTTTGCTGAATTCCTTCTTCACGGTCAGGAATTCTTCGCTGTACGGCAGGACCTTGCCGCCTTTCGCGTGGCGGGGAAGAAGCTGCTTGAGCTGTTTCAATTGATCTTCATTGGCGACGCCGGGCGGGAGTTGCGTTGATGCGTTGCTGCTGCTGCGGACGTACTTGATCAGCGCGCCGAAGAGCTGTTCGCGCTCGGCGTTCTTGAAGGTTCGGTCCTGAAAACCCTGCCAGAGTGTTTCGAAAGCGTCGGTGTAGGGCAGCTCGTCGCGCGCCACACCGCTCGTGTCGTAGAGTTCCTGCAGATGTTCCTGGTCGATGGCGTTAAGTTTCAGCGGCGGCTGCATCGATACGATCTCCTTTGGGCAATCGATTGTAAGGGAGATCGAATCGGCTTGCCAGTGATCAACATCAGACAGTCTGCGGCTGTCGCTTGTGATTGGTCGAAAACTCCATCGCCGCCTTCACCAGGCCCATGAACAGCGGTTGCGGGCGAAGCGGCCGGCTTGTCAGCTCCGGATGCGCCTGCGTGCCGATGAAATACGGGTGGATTTCCTGCGGCAATTCGAGGATTTGCATGATCGGCTGTTTCGGATGCTTGCCGCTGAAAACCAGGCCGTGCTGTTCGAGCGTCTGGATGTACTTCGGATCGACTTCGTAGCGGTGACGGAAGCGGAGGCGGATGTTGGCGGCGTTGTCGAAGAGTTTTGATGCGAGTGTGTTCGGTTTGATTTCGACGTCTTTGCCGCCCAAACGCATGTTGCCGCCGAGGCCTTCGATTTTCTTCTGCTCGGGGAGGATGTCGATGACGGCATTCTTGCAGCGCGAGTCGAACTCGGTGCTGTTGGCGCCTTCCAAGCCGCAAACATTTCGCGCGTATTCGATCACGGCCATCTGGAATCCCAGACACAATCCGAGATACGGCACCTTGTTCTCGCGCGCGTAGCGGATGCATTCGATCTTGCCTTCGGTGCCGCGTACACCGAATCCGCCCGGCACGATGATGCCGTGCGCGTCGGCCAGTCGTTTCACGACGGTGCCGGGATCGACGGCCGTCGTGTCGATCCATTTGAAGTTGACGTTCACGCCCAGGTGCACGCCGCAGTGTTCGCCGGCCTTGATGATGCTCGCGTAGCTGTCGCGCAGCGCGGTGTACTTGCCGGTGACGGCGATCGTCACTTCCTTGCGCGCCTTGCCGATGCGATCGACGAACCAGCGCCACTTCAATCGCGCCTGATCTTCCTGCCGCTGGTCGACGCGCCCGTGCAGATCGAGCAGCGTGAGCACTTCGCGATCGAGTCCGCCTTCGCGCATCATTTCGGGCATCACGTAGATGCTCTCGACGTCGTGCATCGAGAAGACGCGCTTCATCGGCACGTTGGTGTACATCGAAATCTTCTCGCGGACTTTGTCTTTCACCGGATTCTGCGCACGGCAGGCGATGAGATTCGGCATGATGCCGACTTCCATCAATCGCTTGATGCCGAGCTGCGCCGCTTTGGATTTTTGTTCGCCGAGTGTGCCGGGTTCGAGGATTTGCGTGAGCGCGACGAATATCGTCGATCCTTCGCCTTCTTCGTACGCCAGCTGTCGACACGCTTCGAGGTAAAACGCGTTTTCGTAGTCGCCCACCGTGCCGCCGACTTCGATGAAGATCACGTCGGCCTGGCTCTTGATCGCCAGTTCCCGCAGCTTCAGTTTGATTTCGCCGACCACGTGCGGAATCACCTGCACGTCGCGGCCGAGATAGCCGCCTTCGCGTTCTTTCTTCAGCACCGCCGAGAGAATCTGGCCATTGGTCGTGAAGTTCGCGCCCGTCAGATCCTGGTCGAGCAGCCGTTCGTACGTGCCCAGGTCCATGTCGGTTTCCATGCCGTCATCCAGCACAAACACTTCGCCATGTCGATACGGATTCAGCGTGCCGGAGTCGATGTTGAGATATCCCTCCATCTTGATCGGCGCGACTTTCAGGCCCTTGTCCTGAAGCAGTTTCGCGAGTGACGATGAGAAGATTCCCTTGCCGAGACCGCTCATGACCGTGCCGACGACGACGACGTACCGGTGATGCCCTTTGCGGTAACCGACGGGCATCGGCGTATAAAATTCAGTCTCTTCGGTCGACTGCCCGATCTTTGCCAACATTTCCTCGTTGCTCATTGCTCCGCCTTGTAACGTTGAACGAAATCTTTGTACTGCTCCGGCGTGTCGATGCCGTGGCTGGCCCGATCGACTTTGATCACATGGATCGACGCCCCGTGTTCCAGCGCCCGCAGCTGCTCGAGTTTCTCCGCAAGTTCGAGCGGCGTGGGCTGCCATGTCGCAAACTTCAAAAGGAAATCACGCCGGTAGGCATAAATTCCGACATGTAAATAGTAGGCCGGCGGCCGGTCCTTCGCGTCGCGATGGAACGGCACCGCCGAGCGCGAAAAGTAAATCGCCCGGCCATCGAGTGTTGTGACGACTTTCACCAGATTCGGATTCGCGGGATCCTTTAACGATGTCGCCGCGGTGGCCATATCGTCTTTCGACGATTGCAGATGATTGATCAGCCGATCGACGATCGCCGGCTCGATCTCCGGCTCGTCGCCCTGCACGTTCACGATGATCTCATCACTCAAAGTCTTTGCGACCTCCGCGATCCGATCCGTCCCGCTCTGATGCGCCGGCGAGGTCATCACGCATTTGGTCTCGAACAGCTTGAGCGCGTCGACGACCCGCTGATCGTCCGTCGCTACGATGACTTCCCGCACCAGCTTGCACTTACGCACCTGATCCACGACGTGCTGAACCAGCGGCCTGCCGGTATCTGCGGCGACAATTTTGGCGGGAAAACGAGTAGATCCGTAGCGGGCGGGGATAATTACCGTCGCAGTCAAAGTTGGTCCTAAATTTTCAGGAAAATCCGGCTCGGGCTTGGACGTGAAATGTACTGCGATGATGCGGTTGTGTCAAATCCAACCACAAGATGTGGTGGAGTGGCGGGTTTTAGCAGAAAACTGGCCGCCAAGACGCCAAGAACGCCAAGATGAAGAGATTTTTAGCCACAGAGAACACAGAGGACACGGAGAAAGAATTAGGAAATCTTCCCTCTGTGTCCTCTGTGGCTGATTACGTCTTCTGGTCTTCTTGGCGCTCTTGGCGTCTTGGCGGCGCATTTCTCAATTTGAGCTTTCAAGGGCCATGTCGTTCAACCGATCAATCAGCATCCTCAACCGTCCCGCATCGCGCCGGTTGAAGGCGAACACCAGTCGCGTCAGATTCGATAAGGTCGGCTCGTCGCGCTCCACGGGTAACGGCTCGCTCAGTTTGAATGTGCCGTGCGAGCAGATGTCTTTGAAGTTGTGCTGGATCTCGGCCAGTTGTTCTTCGGTCGGTTTTTTCTGCAGGCGGATGATCAGATCATCCCGGCTGTAGCGCACGCTGTGATAGTTCGTGTAGAAGTGCCGAACCTCATGCACGGCCTCGTCGATCTTGTCGGTGATCTTGTAGAGGGCTAGATCATTCTCGCTGATGAGTTTCGATCCGAGCAGTTGTTTCTTGACGTACTCCTGCCACATCGCCCAGTAATCGCCGCCGGGACGATCGACGAAAACGATCGGCATCGGGACGGACTTTCCCGTCTGCACGAGCGTCAGAACTTCGAAGCCTTCATCCATCGTGCCGAACCCGCCGGGAAAAAGCGCGATCGCGTGACTCGATCTCACGAACATCAGCTTCCGGGTGAAGAAGTATTTGAAGTTGATGAGCTTCGGATCGTTGGCGATGTGAACGTTAGTGGCCTGCTCGAACGGCAGACGAATCGCCAGGCCGAAGGACGGATCCGCACCCGCGCCGCCGTGTCCCGCCGCCATGATCCCGCCGCCCGCGCCGGTGATGACCATCCAGCCGGCATCGGCCATCTTCTTGCCGAAAATCGCCGCGGCCTTGTATTCCTCGTGCGTCTCGGGTGTGCGCGCGCTGCCGAAGATGCTGACTTTCCGCGTGTCGCGATACGGCGAAAAGATCCGCAGCGCGTAGCGAAGTTCTTTCAGCGATTTGTTGAGCAGCTTGATGTCGCCGCGATTGGTCTTGTCGCGGAGAAGCTTGAGCGCGTTCTCGACGACTTCGCCGACAAGATCCCCGTCCGGCACGTTCTTCAGTTCGGCGACGAGCTGGTCGGCCATGCCGTTCACTTTCGCCAAGTCCGCCGGCGTTAAGTGGTGGGGTGGCGCAGCCGTCTCCTGCGATTGCTCGATGATTTCTTCAGCGTCTCCAGTAGGTTTCATTTCGGCGAGTCGCCTCCTCGAATCGCGCATTATCGTCGCTTGACGCGCGCGGTCAAACGTTTGCGACTCGTCTATCGTGATGATTCCTGATTGTGAGTATGATGCGAACGCCGCGCAACACTTCTGCAAAGGGAGGCCGCACGTGCAGGTCGAAACGTATCTCTTTTTCGACGGCCGATGTGAGGAAGCGATCGAATTCTACCAGTCCGCGATCGACGCGAACGTGAAGTACATGATGCGTTTCAGCGAATCGAAGTCGCCGCTGCCGCCCGAAATGGTGCCGGCCGGCGGCGAGAACAAGATTTTCCACGCGACGATCACCGTCGGCGGAACAGAGCTGGCGCTGGCGGACGATCTTCAGCACAAGCCGAAGTTCGACGGGTTCGCGCTGTTGATTCGACTGGACGACCCATCGACGGCCGAGCGATTTTTCGCCGCGCTGTCGGTCGGCGGCCGGGTGATCCTCGCGCTGCACGAAACGTTCTGGGCGAAGCGTTACGGCATCGTCGTCGATAAATTTGGCGTTACATGGAAAGTGCAGGTCGGGAAATAGTGCGATCGGAGACACATCATGACGACCGACATCACTTCTTGAAGAACGTCTTCCCGCGCGAGTTGTACTTGCTGAGCCGGTTGTTGACGTAGAGACCCTCGAGCAGGAACTCCCCGACGGCGGCGAGGGCGGGCGCATCGTTCGCGTCGAGACTCAGTTCTTTCGCCAGCGCCGCCGCGCTTTGGGGGAGCGTGCGGATCGCTTTCATGTTCGCGACGAATTCCTCGGCACTCAGATCATCGCCCGCCGGGAACGTGAGATTGCCTTTGAACTGCTCGGCGATCGGCTCGTACGCTTCTGCATCCGCGTATCGACCGAAAACCGATTTCACGGCTTCGCCCAGCAGTGACTTCACGAGCTTGTCCTCGGCGCCGTCCTCTTCCGCCAAAGTCATCTCGATCTTCCCGCGGCAGGATGCGATCACGTAATTCAGATCGCAGATGCGCGGCACAACACGCCGTTCGCCCGTCGTGATGCCGCGCCGTTCGGCGTTGCTGATCGTCGTCTCGAGATTCGCGATACTCGTGCGCACCGAAACACCCGATGCCTGGGAAACATGCGGGCTCGTTCGCGCCAGGCGAACGACTTCTTCGATGATCTCACTCATGAACCGCGGCATGTCGACTTGAACGCCGCTGCTCGCAGCGCCTTCGCCGCGCGCGATCCACGCGTTTTGTTCGGCGATCTGGATACCCTCGTCGATTGATTCGGGATAGTGCGTGCGAATGACACTGCCGATGCGGTCTTTCAACGGCGTGACGATTCGGCCGCGATTGGTGTAGTCCTCGGGGTTGGCGCTGAAGACGAGGCAGACGTCGAGGTCCAATCGGATCGGATAGCCGCGGATTTGCACGTCGCGTTCTTCCAAAACGTTGAACAGGCCGACTTGGATTCGAGGCGCGAGGTCCGGCAGTTCGTTGATCGCGAAAATACCTCGATTGCTTCGCGGGATAAGCCCGTAGTGCATCGTCGTCTCGTCCGACAGATATCGCCCCTCGGCGTGCTTCACCAGATCGATCTCGCCGATCAGATCGGCGATCGTCACATCGGGTGTCGCCAACTTCTCTTGATATCTGTCCGAGCGATGCACCCATTCGATCTTCGCATCGTCCTTCTGCTCGGCGATCAGCCGCTTGCCCGTCGTCGTGGTGGGCGCAATCGGATCGTCGTTGATGTCGACATCCGTCAGGACAGGAATCCATTCGTCGAGCAGTTCGGGCAGCAGCCGGAGGATTCGCGTTTTCGCCTGGCCGCGCAATCCGAGAAACAGCAGATCGTGCTTCGATAAAATTCCGTTCACGATCTGCGGGATGACCGTATCGCGATAGCCGACGATGCCGGGGAAAAGTTCTTCACCTGCTCTTAATTTTTTGATCACGTTTCGGCGGAGCTCATCTTTCACACTCGACGGCTGATATCCGGTTTCTTTCAACTGTCCGACGGTGGCGGGGCGGGGATGACTCACGAAGCTGTCTCCTTTGCTGTCTCTTCGGTATTTTTTGTTCGACCTCAATGGTACGTTCAGATAGGCTCAGAAATCCATTCGCAACGGGAACACATCATGGGCACGAACGGCAACAACAATTACGACTACGACCTGATCTGCATCGGCAGCGGCCCGGCGGGGCAGAAAGCTGCGATACAGGCTTCAAAACTCGGTAAACGTGTCGCGATCATCGAAAAGCAGCGCATCGTCGGCGGCGTGTGTATCGAGACGGGCACGATTCCGTCAAAAACTTTCCGCGAGGCCGTCCGACGCTTCTATTCCCGGCCGGGGCTGGAATCGACGGATTCTTACCGCGTACAGCAGCGGCCGACGATGCCGCAGCTGCTCGGGCACGTTTCGCGCGTCATCGAACGCGAAGTGCAGATCGTCACCGACGCGATGTCCCGCAACGACGTCGAGATCATGCGCGGCCTGGCGAGTTTCGTCGATCCTCACACCGTTCACGTCGAGACGATGGACAACCGCCGAAAGATCACCGGGCGGAACATCCTCATCGCCGTCGGGACGACGCCGTGCGACACGCCGGGTATCACGGTGGATGACAAAACGGTGATCACGTCGGATTCCGTCCTCGGGATAAAAACCGTGCCGCGGACGATGGCGGTCATCGGCGCGGGCGTGATCGGCATCGAGTACGCCTCAATGTTCGCCGCCCTGGGCGCGCAGGTGACGATCATCGACAAACGCCCGCGGCCGCTGGAATTTCTTGACGCGGAAATCGTCGACGAACTCGTCCATCAGATGCGCAAGTGCGACGTGACTTTCCGCTGCGGCGACGCGGTCGCGCGCGTGGAAATGGTCGATACGCCGGCCCGCAAGGGTTTGATCGAGCTCGAATCCGGCAAGCACATGGCGGCGGATGTGATCCTGTGCTCGGCCGGGCGAACCGGCGCGACGGACAAACTGAATCTCGCGGCTGTCGGATTACAGGCCGACAACCGCGGGCGGATGAAGGTCGACGAGAAATATCGCACGAGTGTCCCGCACATTTACGCGGCTGGTGATGTGATCGGATTCCCCGCGCTCGCCGCGACATCGAGCGAGCAGGGCAGACTCGCGGCGTGCAACATGTTCGGCATCGATGCCGAGCCGATGGGATCGCACTTCCCGGTCGGCATCTATTCCATCCCGGAAATCTCGATGGTCGGCCAGACCGAAGAACAGCTCACCGCCCAGAAAGTGCCGTACGAAACCGGCATCGCGCGCTACAAAGAGATTTCGCGCGGCCAGATCCTCGGCGACGATTCGGGGATGTTCAAGATGATCTTCCACCGCGACGACGGCAAATTGCTCGGCGTGCACTGCATCGGCAGCGGCGCGACGGAACTGGTTCACGTCGGCCAGGCCGTGTTGGGCCTGGGCGGTGGTCTCGACTATTTCCTCAAAACCGTTTTCAACTATCCGACACTGGCCGAGTGTTACAAAGTTGCCGCGTTTAACGCCGCGAACAAACTCGCGCTGGTGCGCCACGCGAGCGGTTCGATGCTGATCGACGAACCTTCGATGCCGAGTGAGCCCGCGGGTTCCGCGCCGGTCGTCTGATCGATTCACATCACATTCACCCGCGCGTCACACTCCACCATCTATTCTCGCCGCGCGCGATGTCACACCTTTGCGGGATAAAACGGAAGATTTATTGCCTTACGCCTCATTATTTTCTTGATCGCGTCTGAAGCGAAATCAAAATGGGTCGATACGGGGAAGCAGGCGACGCGGGGAAGCTGCTGAAGCAACTTCATTCGTCGCGCAAGTGTGACGTCACACCGTGGGCTAGCGTGTGAACGTCTTTTGAATCGAACAAGCTGACCGTCTACCGCCGGAATATTCCGGCTGGAGGTGCTGGACTACACGAACAGTGAGTCTGCCGCACATACATCCGCCATGCGATTTATGGATCTCGTGTTGAGTTACGCACCTGGGGAATTTCACACCAGTAGAGAGGAGTCTGGCCATGAATCGCGCACGGACATCGATGGGGAAGAATCGGGTTTCGTTCGGTAAATACGGGGGATTTGAGGCGCTCGAGTCCCGGCAATACATGTCGGGCACGCAGTTTCGATCCATCGACGGATCGGGGAATAATCTCATCAACCCGCTGTGGGGATCGGCCGGCCAGCAGCTGATCCGCATCGCCGCGGCCGATTATTCCGACGATGCTTTCGCGCCAGCGGGAGACGACCGGCCCAGCGCGCGCGAGATCAGTAACGTGCTTGTTGCGCAGACGACCGAAGAGCGCGTCACCGACGACCGCTACATGTCCGCGATGATCTACGGCTGGGGCCAGTTCCTCGATCACGACATCGATCTCACGCCGAGTGATCCATCGAAGATCGCGTTCAACATCGAAGTGCCCGCGGATGTGAATGATCCGTTCAGCACCGCCGCCGATCCCGCGGGGCCGGGCGTGATTCCCCTGAATCGATCGCTCGCGCAGGACGGCGAGCAAGTGAATGTCGTCACCGCGTACATCGACGGATCGATGATCTACGGATCGGACGCTACGACCGCGAAGAAACTTCGCACACTCACGGGCGGCAAATTGAAAACCAGTCCAGGCGCCGACGGAATCGTCGGGACGCAAGACGATCTTTTGCCCTTCAACAGCGCGGAATATTTCCCCGACGGTGTGTTATCGATGGACAATCCCGTTCACGCGCCGACGGATTCTCTCTTCGCCGCCGGCGACGTGCGGGCAAACGAGAACATCGAGCTTACCGCACTGCACACGCTGTTCGTCCGCGAGCACAATCGTCTCGCGACGATCATCGCGAAGCAGAATCCGCGACTGAGCGACGAACAGATTTACCAGCAGGCCCGGGCGATGGTCGGGGCGGAGATCCAGTCGATCACGTACAACCAGTGGCTGCCGACGCTGCTGGGCCGCGGGGCGATGGGGCGGTATACGGGTTACGACCCGAATGTGAATGCCGGCATCGCGAACGAATTTTCGACGGCGATGTTCCGCGTCGGGCACACGATGCTCGGTGAAGATGTCGAATTCCTCGACAACGACGGCGAGGACGTCGCCGAGGAAATCGCGCTCAACGAAGGCTTTTTCAACCCGGGAATCCTGAGCGAAACCGACATCGGGCCGGTACTGAAATATCTGTCGTCCGATCCGTCGTCGCAGATCGACAGCACGATCGTCGACGCGGTTCGCAACTTCCTGTTCGGGCCTCCGGGCGCGGGCGGGTTTGACTTGGCATCGCTCAACATCCAGCGCGGTCGCGACCACGGGCTGGCGGACTACAACTCGATCCGCGAGGCCTATGGCCTGGCGCGCGTGACGAGTTTTTCCGAAATCTCTTCAGACCCCGAGGTGGCGGCGAAGCTCGAATCGCTTTACGGCTCGGTCGACAACATCGACGCATGGGTCGGCGCGCTGGCCGAAGATCACGTGCCGGAAGGAAGCGTCGGCGAGTTGATCCGCGCGTCAATCAAGGATCAGTTCACGCGATTGCGCAGCGGCGACCGGTTCTGGTACCAGCGGACGCTCTCGCGCGGCACGCTGTACTTCGCCGAGAACCGCACACTGGCGGATGTCATCGCCGACAACACGCCGATCGATAATCTGCAGAACAACGTCTTCTTCTTCGACGTGCAGATTCGCGGCAGTGTGTTCGGCGATCGGAACGCGAACGGCCGAATCGATTTCCGCGAAGGCGGGCTCGGTGGGTGGACGGTGGAGTTGCTCAACTCTGAGGGCGACATCGTCGACACGACGACGACGCTCGCATCCGGCAAGTACAACTTCAGCGGGCTGGAGTTGGATACGTACGAGGTTCGCGTCGTCATGCCGGACGGATGGAAGCAGACGACCAGAGACGGCGAGGACATCAAGATCACGCGCGGACAGATCGTTTCCGGCGTGAACTACGGATTCGCAAGGACGACATCGACATCGAGCACGCCGCGACCGCGCGGCGTGACGTTGATGCCGGCGGCCGTGACCGATGCGGATGCCGTCGCGCTAGTGGACGGCGTCGTGGCGTGAGTCGAGGCATAGCCCCCCGGTTCGCGTGCGCGGCGTCGCATGGCCCGCGCGCGCGACCGGGACTTTTGGGGGACGTGGTCACACGAGGTGCCCACGCCGGGCGGGTTTTAGGTTTCGTCGTCTTCAGGTTCGACCTGGGCGCGTTTGCCGGCTTCGCTCCATGCGTCGACGTATTTCGTGCGCACGCGCGGCTCGCTCTGGCGCGGGAAGAAGAATCTCCCGATCCGGAACGTCAGCAGCATGCCGCTGATCAGGATGAAGAGGATCACCGACATCAGCAGCCAGGAATACGCGCCGAGGCCCTTCTTTTCGCGCGGCGTCGCGGTGCTGGCGGCTTCGAGGGCGGGGAATAAGTAGTAATAGCTGACGAAAATGATCAGGACGGTGAACCCGACGAGGAAGGCCAGCACGGGAATGTACGATCTTCCTTGCCGCGGTCGATTCGGCAATCGGAATTCGTCATTCGGCATTCCCAACCTCACCACTTCCTATCATTCTGCATGTCCAGTGGATGGCGTGCTTCGATTTCCTTGAGTAGCTGTTTGTCGTGGTCGCTCAGGTGCTTGGGCAGGAAGATTTTGGTGACGGCGAATTGATCGCCTTGCTCGGTGCCGCGCTGAACGCCTTTGCCCTTGATGCGAAGTTTCGATCCGCTGGGCGCGCCGGGCGGGATCGTCAGATGCACGGGCCCGTCGAGCGTCGGCACTTCCACCTTCGCGCCATTCAACGCTTCCCACAGGCTGACTGGCAGGTCGACATAAATATCCAGTCCCTCGCGGCGGAAATGTTCGTGCGGGCGGACGTGCGTGAGGATGTACAGATCGCCCGGCTCGCCGTTGGTGTACTGGCCGCGGCCTTTGATGCGAACCCGGCTGCCGTCGTTCACGCCGGGGGGGATTTTGATGTCGATCGTCTCGAGCTTGCCGTCGCGGTTGATTTGCAGCGGCAATGTCGTGCCGCGCGCGGCCTGTTCGAACGTGAGCGTGACGGGATGTTCGACATCCGCGCCGCGCTGCGGCTGCTCGCGTTGCTGTTTCCGATTCGCGCCCCGTCCACCGCCGCGGCCGAAGAGTTGTTCGAAGATGTCGCTGATGCCTTCGCCGCCGACGTCGAAATCTTCGACACTCACGCCCGGCCCGGATTGCCACGTTCGCGTCTGCCCACCGCCGCGGCCTTGCTGGGCGCGACGAAATTGTTCCCACGGATCCCCGCCCGGCGGTGGTTGCCCACCCGCGCCGACGCCGGCGTGACCGAACTGATCGTAGTTGCGGCGTTTTTGCTCATCGGAAAGAACGTCGTAGGCTTCCTGCACTTCGTTGAACATTGCCGCGGCCTGGACCTTATCGCCCTTGGCGCGGTCGGGGTGATGTTTCATCGCGAGCTTGCGATAGGCGCGTTTGATCTCATCGGCGGTCGCGTTGCGCGCCACGCCCAGCACTTCGTAAAAATCTCTCTTCGCCATGAAAGTAGAATCCTCTGATACAATTCTATTGTAACTCGGAGGCGTATTTTATGCCTAAAGATGCCTGCCCACTGCCCGACGAGCCCACGTTTGATGAGGAAAGGATCATCGAACGGCTGCTGGAGTTCGAGCGGATTCACATTGTCGGACTGAGCGACAACCCGGACCGGACGAGTTACGCGATCGGACAATATCTATTGTCCAATGGCAAGACGATCGTCCCTGTGAATCCAACGCACGCGGATGCGATGGGATTGAAGAGCTATCCGACGCTCGCCGCAGCGCCGAAGCCGATCGAACTGGTGAACGTCTTCCGCCGCAGCGAGTTTTGTGCGGATGTGGTGCGCGAAGCAATCGCCGCCGGCGCGAAGGGCGTTTGGCTGCAGAGCGGGATCTACAGTCCGCAGGCGCGGCAACTCGCCGTGGAAGCGGGGATCGATTACATCGAAGACCGTTGCATCATGGTCGAACACATGCGAAAGATGCGACGGAGATGACGAGTCAATCGATCGATCAACTCATCTCGCGCGGCATCGGGCTGCAGTCGGCAGGGCAGTTGGCCGAGGCCGAGCATCTTTATCGCGAGGCGCTTCGCGCGCAGCCGAACAATCCGTTCGCACTACACTATCTCGGCCTGATCGCGCACCAGATCGGTCGGCACGACGTGGCGGTTGATCTGATCGGAAGATCGATCTCGCTTCATCCTTCCGCCCCCGGATTTTTCTACAACAATTTCGGCGAAGCGCTGCGGATGATCGGGCGGAACGACGACGCCGTCCGCGCGTACCAGAAGTCGATCGAGCTGGAACCGGACAATCTCGAATCACTGAACAACCTCACGATCGCACTGCGTCTTCTCGGCCGAGCGGGCGAGGCGATCAAGATCGGCCGGCGTGTCGTCGAGCTCAAACCCGATTGGGCGATCGGCCACAACAATCTCGCCAACGCACTCGGTGATTTTCGTCAGAATGATGAAGCGATCAGGGAATACGAACTGGCGCTGGAGATTGATCCCAACTACGCCGAAGCCGCCAGCAACATGGCGGCGACCTACCAGGAGAATTACCAATTCAGCGCTGCGATCAAGGCGTTTCGCCGCACGCTGGAGATCGACCCGAATCACGCAGTGGCCTGGGACGGCCTGGCGACTTCGCTGACGGAGCGGCGAAAGTATCGCGATTCGACCGAAGCCCGGCGGCGGTCGCTGGCGCTGACCCCGTCTTTCGCTGCCGCGCACAGCAACCTGCTGCTGAGCTTGAACTATTCCGAGGACCACACGCCCGAGGAAATTTTTGCCGAGCACGTGGCGTGGGCGCGGCAACTTGCGGATCCACTGTCGGAAAATACGATTCGTCGCGCTGCGGGCAACGACGATCCGGACCGGCAGATTCGCATCGGATACGTATCCCCCGATTTCTGCGGGCACTCGGTCGTCTATTTCATCGAGCCGGTGCTGGCGAATCATGACCGCTCGAAATTCCACATCACCTGCTATTCGGACGTGAAGGTCGCCGACGAACGCACGCAACGCGTCCAGAAACTGCCGGACCAGTGGCGGCACATCACCGGTTTGTCCGACGACCAGGTGGCGGCGATCGTCCGGCAGGATGGAATCGATATTCTCGTCGATCTCGCGGGCCACACGTCCAGCGGGCGATTGTTGACATTCGCGCGGTGCCCGGCGCCGGTGCAGATTTCGTATCTCGGATATCCCAACACCTCCGGCACGAAAGCGATTCAATATCGACTGACCGACGCGCTGGCCGATCCACCGGGCATGACGGAATCTCTCTTCGTCGAGAAGCTTATCCGATTGCCGAAAACATTTTTGTGCTATCAGCCGTCGGATCAGATGGAGGTTGCGCCATTGCCGTGCGTGTCGAGCGGGCACGTCACGTTCGGCTCGTTCAACAAGCTGGCGAAGGTGAATCCGAACGTCGTCGCGATGTGGTCGAAGATTCTGCAGACGGTCGAAGGTTCGCGCATGATCATCAAAGCCCCCGGCGTGCACGAGCCGAACGCGGCGAAAGACCTGCTCGATGATTTCGCGACGAACGGCATCGGCGCCGAGCGCATCGAACTGATCGGCCGGCGGCTGCCGTACGGGGAGCATCTCGCGACGTACGGCCGGGTCGACATCGCGCTCGATACGTATCCTTATCACGGCACGACGACAACCTGCGACGCTCTGTGGATGGGCGTGCCGGTGGTGACGCTCGCCGGCCGTACGCACGCCAGCCGGGTCGGCGTGAGTTTGCTGACGAACATCGGATTGAGCGAACTGGTGACGAATTCGATCGACGACTTCGTCGCTACTGCGAGAAAACTGGTGAACGATCGGGATCGATTAACGAATCTGCGATCGACCCTGCGGCAGAAGATGAAGGATTCTCCGGTCCTGCGAGCCGAAGAATTTACGAAGGATTTCGAAGCGGCGCTGCGGGAAATCTGGCACGAAAACTGCCGGTAGCGAATCGCACGTCGATGCTCTACATTCATTCGAACGACAATGTCTGAATCTGAATCCATCAACGATATTTATTTACAGGCTGTCGACGCTCACACGAAGGGCGATCTGAACGCCGCGCAGCCGCTGTACATGCAGGTGCTCAAGGCCGATCCGAATCACGCCGACGCACTTTGCCGGCTCGGCATTCTCGCGAATCAAGTCGGGCGACCGGACGTCGCGCTGAAGATGCTGCATCGTGCCGTCGAGCTGCGGCCCGACTCGCCGGAATTCAGGATCGACCTGGGCAATGTCCTGAGCAACACCGGCCAGCAAGACGCGGCGGCGGAAATGTTTCGCAAGGCGATGGAGCTGAATCCCAAATCCACCGCGGCGATGAACAATCTCGCGAACACGCTTCGCGCGATGGGCCGGCTCGATGAATCCATCGACATCTATCGACAGTCCATCGAAATCGATCCGAACGATCCGCTGGCCTTGAACAATCTCGGCAACGCGCTGGACGACAAGGGGCAGATCGACGACGCGATCGGCTGCTACCTGCAGGCGATCGAAGTGCGGCCTGATTTTGCCGAGGCATATCACAATCTCGCGTCGGCCCAGAGGAAGATCGGACAGACCGACGAGGCGATCGATCTGTACCGCAAGGCGCTCGAATTGCGCCCCACGCTGTTCGAATCCTGGCAGGGTCTGGGGGTGATGCTCAAAGACAAAGGTGAGCTCAAAGAGGCGCTGCAGGTTTTCGATCGAATGATTCAGATGCGGCCGGACCTCGCGTCGGTGCATAACGATCGTGGTGTCACACTTGCGGACCTGGGGCGGCTCGACGAAGCGATCGCGAGTTACCAGAAGTCGCTGCAGGCCGATCCGCAGTTCGCATTCGCGTACAACAATCTCGGCAACGCGCTGCGGGCCAAAGGCCAGTTCGACGCGGCGATCACGGCGTTCCACCGGGCGATCGAGATCGATCCCAACTACGCCGAGGCGCACAACAGCCTGGCCGTCGCGCTCAGCGAGGCCTGCCGGTTCGAGGAAGCGATCGCACTGCTGCAGCGGGCCCGCGAATTGGCGCCGCAGAATGCGTGGATCCAGGACATCAATCTCGGACACGGTTACTGGGAAGTCGGCTTACTCGACGAAGCGATCGCCAGTTACCGCAAATCAATTTCGGCCAACAACAAAGATCAGGCGGCCCAGCAGAATCTGCTGTTTTCGTCGCACTACATGCCGAGTTTCGGTGCCGCGGATATTCATCGCGAACACCTGAAATGGGTCGAACGATTTGCGGCGCCGCTCGCGTCGAAGATCCTGCCTTACGACAACGACAAGTCCCTCGATCGAAAGCTGAAGATAGGATACGTCTCGCCGAACTTTCGCGAGCATCCGATCTCGTTCTTCATCGAGCCGATTCTCGCGAATCACGACAAGTCAAAAGTTGAAGTGGTCGTCTTCAGCGGCGTCGGGAAGCCCGATCGCATTACCGAACGACTGCGAGGCTACTGCGACGCGTGGCACGACGTGAGATTTCTGAGCGACGACGAACTGGCGGACCTCATCCGCCGCGAGCGCATCGATATTCTCGTCGACCTTTCGCTGCACATGGAAGGCAATCGCATGCTCGTTTTCGCGCGCAAGCCGGCGCCGGTGCAGGTGACGTATCTCGGATACCCCGCGAGCACCGGCCTGCCGACGATGGATTACCGGCTGACCGATCACTACCTCGATCCGGCCAAGACCGGCGAGCGTTACGACATCGAACAGGTCGTGCGTCTGCCGCAATCGTACTTCTGCTATCAGCCGCGAGAAGATGCTCCGGAGGTTGGCCCGCTGCCGACGCGATCGAGCGATTACGTGACGTTCGCGTCGCTGAACAATCTTGCGAAAGTCACGCCCGCCGTGATGACCGCGTGGGCGGAGATCCTTCAGAGCGTGCCCGACGCCCGCCTGCTGATGAAGGCCCGCGGCATGGGATCGTCAGCGACGCAGGAGCGCGTCCGCGAATTTTTCGCGAGCAAGGGAGTCGAATCGGAACGTCTCGAGCTGCAGGGCTGGAGCGATTTTCCGGAATTCATGTCGACACTGAATCAGTGCGATCTGTGTCTCGACACGTTCCCCTTCAACGGCGGGACGACGAGTTGCCACGCGCTGTGGATGGGATTGCCGGTTGTGAGCCTCGCGGGCACGCGCGCGGTCTCGCGCATGGGATTGAGCATCCTCTCCAACATCGGCCTAGAGAATCTCGTCACGCAGTCGACGAAACAGTACATCGCGCTGGCGATCGACCTGGCCGATCATCCGGACAAGATCGAAGTGATCCGAAAGTCCCTGCGGGAGAAGATGCGCAACTCGCCGCTGATGAACGCGAAGCAATTCACCGCCGATCTCGAAGCTGCCTACAGGAAAATGTGGACGGCGTGGGTGCGACCATGAGCGCGAAGATCCTCGTCCTCTCCGCCTCCGTCGGCGCCGGCCACATGCGGGCGGCGCAAGCTGTTGAGTTGGCGCTGCGCGAGCTCGCGCCGGATGCGACGATCAAGAACATCGATGTCCTCACGCTGACCAACCCCGTCTTTCGCCGCGTGTATGGCACGGCGTATCTCGATCTGGTCAACATGGCCCCGCACGTCCTCGGGTATGTCTATGACTTGCTGGACAAGCCGCCGAAAACAAGAGGCGACAAACTTCGGCTGTTGGCGGAAAAACTGAATCTGAAAAAATTCCTGACACTGATCAAGGATCAGTCGTGGGACGTCATCGTCAGCACGCATTTTCTCCCGGCGGAAATCATCGCGAGCCTGCGGCGGAAGGGAAAAATCCGCACGCCGCAGATCACCGCGACGACGGATTTCGAAACGCACCGGCTGTGGGTAAATCAGCCGTGCGATCACTACACGACCGCCACCGAAGAAGGCGCCGCGTATCTCGCCCACTGGGGCGTGCCGCGCGAGCACGTCACGGCGACGGGCATTCCGATCCATCCCGTGTTCAGCCGGGCGAAGGATCGCGATGAATGTCTGAAAGCGCACGATCTGAAGGGCGACCGCCCGATCGTGTTGCAGCTCGCCGGCGGTTTCGGCGTGGGGCCGATCGAACACCTCTACGAAGGCGTCCTGTCGATCGACCAGCCGCTGGAAATCATTGCCGTCACCGGCAAAAACGAAAACGCGCGGAAGAAACTCGCATCGATCAAGGTTCCGCCGCAGCATCACGCGAAGGTGATGGGTTTCACCGACAAGATCGATGAGCTGATGAACGTTGCCGACATCGTGCTCAGCAAGCCCGGCGGATTGACGACGTCGGAAGTCTTGGCGCGCGGCGCCGCGATGGCGATCGTCAATCCCATTCCCGGCCAGGAGAGTCGCAACAGTGATTTTCTGCTGGAGAACGGCGCCGCCATCAAGATCAACAACGTCGCGACGATGCCGCAGAAACTCGCGGCACTGTTGAAAGATCGATCGCGATTGAATGACCTGAAAAAGAACGCAAAGAGATTAGGAAAACCGCAGGCGGCGTTTGATGTGGCACGACTGGCGCTCGCCCGCGTACCCGGCCGTTAGTCTGCAGCACGACTCGAAGCATTTCAAAAATGGTCGACTCTTCGCCGAACGATCTCGAGGCAAAAGCATCGACATCCCAGCCGAGAGTCGGTTGGACGTTGGTCGCCGCCTGTCTCGTCATCGCGATTTTGAAACTGTGGATTGTCTCTGGCGACGACATCCTGGCGTACAGATCGCCTCATGACGCGGAATGGTTTCTCCAGTCGGCCGAAGGGTGGCATTGGTTCCGAGATTACGACTTCATGACGCTGATACGTCGACCGGTCTATCCGCTTTTCATCGCATTGAGCGAGATCACAAGCATTCCGCTGCGGCTGTCGACCGAGTTGCTGTTTCTGACGGCGGCCTTCGCATTCGTCGCCGCGCTGGTAAAAGCCGGACAACGCTCCGTGCTGGCGACGGGGATGTTCGCACTGATCGTGTTGAACCCGTGGAGCTTCTACGTTTTTCGGATCGTCGTTTCGGACGTCCTCTATGCGCCGCTCCTGCTGTTCGCGTTGGCGGCCATGATCATGGTTCTGGTGGAGCGGCCTTCGCAGCGGTTGAAATGGGCGACGATGACCGGCCTGGCCCTGGCGCTGCTCTGGGAAACGCGGAAGGAATCGGAATTGATCGCAATCTACGTCGTCGCGTGGGCTATTATCATTGTCCTGTCGATCCCGAAATCTGAAAGAGCGCGCCGTTGGAAGAGAGAGTTGCTCGTCGGCGCCGGCGTGCCCGTCGCGATCATCGCGTGCATATCTATCGCCGTTCGAACCGCCAACTATGCCAGTTACGGTGTCTTTGCGGACGACGAGATCTCCTGGTCGCCATTTACCGCGGCCCACCGCGCCCTGCTTCGCATCAAGCCGGACAAACCTATCCGGTACGTCCCCGTGCCGTTCGAATCTCGCTCGCGGGCGTACGCGGTCAGTCCCGCGTTCGCGGAGTTGCGGGACAGTCTCGAATTATTTCCCGAGAAAGTGAACGGCGAGATCCCCGCGTTTTGGTTCTTCTGGATCTTGCGCGAATCCGTTGCGACCAAGGGACATCACACAACCGCCGCCGCTGCAGCCGAGTTTTACGGAAAAATAGCCGACGAGATCAACGCCGCCTGCGATTCAGGAAAGCTGCCGTCGCGACAGGTCTATTCCGATTTTCTCGATCCGAGTGTCAGCAGTTATGCTGGCTATCTCCCATCATCGTTCCTGTCGCTGGCGCGGCTTTTCATTTCCACGGACGAACCGATCTATCTTAATGACCTGATGTTTGATCATACGCCGCGCCGGACGACCGAGTTATTCGATCGTGTCGCGTCACGCCGCGTCATCGAATACCGAGGTCCCCAAATGGTTATCCAGGGCTGGGCGTTCTGCACCGGCGATGACCAGCTCGAATCTGTGGAAATATCCGGCGCCGGGCGCGTACTGGCAACCACGACGACGTTCACGCCGCGGCCCGACGTCGTCGCGGCGTACGGTGGCGATGCGCCTCAGAACACCGCATTCACGCTCTGGGTTCCTTTCAAGGTTCCCGCCGGCAACAAAGGGAAGATCGTGTTCAACACACGACGAAGCGAAAAAATCGTGCAGGCCTGTGTCGTCATGGAAGATGGAAAAATAAAGTTCGGGCCGCCGCCCGACCAAACGCTCGTGAAGTTCTATTTTGAACGGGCGGAAGGCGTGCCCGGGGTGGTCACTCTCCCGGATATCGTCCGAGGTTGGATCTGGCGAAGCTACGGCTGGGTCGTCATCGTCCTGACCTTTGTCGGAGTCGCCGCGATCCTCTGGTTGTTTGTGCGACGCGCGAGTGTGAGCTGGGACGATCCGGCGTTCGCAGCCATCGTGCTGCTGGGCGTCGTGACCGTCTCGCGCGTCGCGCTGTTCACGCTGCTCGACGCGGCCGCATGGCGGTGCGATACAGAGCCGCGATTCCTGCTTCCCGTCTTCTATCTTTATCCGTGTGCTCTGGTTTTACTCGCCGGCATGGCCTTGCGAGTTGCGCGTCGGCATTCGAGCACTCACGGTCCGATCGCCACTGTCCCCGTTTCGCCCGTGCGGATGCGGTAGCACTCCTCCATCGGCAGCACGAAGATCTTGCCGTCGCCGATCTTGCCGTCGCCTTCGGATTTGGCCGTCTTCATGATCGCATCGACGCACGGTTTCACGAACGCGTCGTTCACAGCGATCTCCAGTTTCACCTTCGGCAGCAGTCGGATCGGAATCTTCCCGCCGCGAAAAGTTTCGGTGTACCCGCGTTGGCTGCCGCAGCCGTGCACGTTGGAGACGGTCATCAAGAAGACTTCCTTCTCACTGAGCGCGTTCTGCACGGCCTCAAGTTTTTCCGGACGAATGACGGCGACGATCATTTTCATAATGAACTCCTGACCTCAAATTGTTGCTTCCAAACCTTCCTTCCCATACCCGCGTCAGGATTCGAACCTGAGACCTCCGGTTTAGGAAACCAGCGCTCTATCCAACTGAGCTACGCGGGCGAAATTGTTCGTCGTTCATCGTATTCCGTGCCCTGCGCGGGCTCAAGCGGTTCTCATCTAAAGCGTCGTCTGTGCCGCGTCGATACTCAGACGGACGTTGTATGGTTTTGCCTCCATATGTACGGAGGGATGTGGCGATGGCGTTGATCCTGATCGTCGATGATACGGCAATGTTTCGCGATTCGGTGATGGCGTTTCTCGCCGATCACGGGTACGAAACCTTCGACGCTGAAGACGGCGGGCAGGCGCTGGCGTTCGTCGAGATGCGCACGCCGGATCTGATCATCCTCGATCAGAACATGCCGGTCATGAACGGCATCCAGTTCCTTACGAAGCTTCGCAGCCAGGAAAAATTCCACGACGTGTCGGTGATCATGCTCACCGGCGAGGCGGGGCGGAGGCACATCGTCAGTGCCGCAAAGCTGGGCGTGAAGGAATATATTCTCAAGACAGAATTTACGGTGGATCAGCTGCTGCACCGCGTTCAGCGGGTGATCGGCGGCGAAAATCCCGCAGTTGCAGCGACTGGCGTTGGGAACGATTCATCGCTATAGTCGCACGCCGACGGATCGATCTGTTTTTGAGAACTGGAAACGAGCATTCGCATGGATGCGAAGCATCAACTCGCCGACCCCGCGGTCTACATTTCGCGCGCCGCTCTGCTGCATAACGTGGCGGTCGTTCGCGAAGCACTTTCCGAAAACACAAAAATTTGCGCGATCGTGAAGGCCGACGCTTACGGCCACGGGTCGGAGATCATCGTCGATGCGCTGACCAATTTTTCGCACGAAGGCGCCGAGGCGCCCGCGGTCGATGCGCTGGCCGTCGCGAGCATCGACGAAGCCTCCGCACTGCCGGCGAATAACCTGCCGGTGCTGGTGCTGCGGCCGATCGAAAATGCATTTTTGGGCCACCAGCGTGCCGCGATCGAACACGCCGTGAAGAGCGGCTGGGTTTTGACTCTGTGCAGTCCCGCGGCGGCGAATGACGTGGCGCGGATCGCGCAAAACGTCGGCAAACGCGCTTCCGTGCAGATCATGGTCGACACCGGCATGCGACGATCAGGCGTGAATCTCGATCATCTCGATGAACTGATTCTGCGCATCGAATCGCACCTGTCCCTGCGGCTGAGCGGACTCGGAACGCATTTCGCCACCAGCGAAGAGCCGGAGAACCCGCTCAACGAAGAGCAGCTGAAGAGGTTCAGGGAATCGACCGATCTTTTCGTGCGCGACGCGGAGCGGACGATCAAACGTCACGCCGCCAACAGCGGGGCGATTTTCTTCCTGAAGGATTCGCACTTGGACATGGTCCGGCCCGGCATCAGCCTTTACGGTATCGATCCGACCGGCAAACCGAATATCGATCGTCCCCTGCGGCCGGTGCTGAAGTGGACGGCGCCGCTCATTGGCATTCGCGAAGTGAAGCGCGGCGCGGCGGTCGGATACGGGCAGACGTGGCACGCGAAGCATGACTCGCGCATCGGCCTGGTGCCGATCGGTTACGCCGACGGATATCTGCGGCGGTTCTCGAACAAGGCCGCGATGATCGTTCACGGCCGGCCGTGCAACGTCGCCGGCAACGTGAGCATGGACATGACGACGATCGATCTCACCGAAGCGCCCAACGCGCGGGTGGGAGACGAAGTGACGATCCTCGACAACGATCCGCTCTCACCCGTGAGTGCGTACGCGCTGGCCAAGTGGGCGGAGACGATTCCGTACGAAATCATCTCCCGAATCGGCCCGCGAGTGCGTCGCGTGCCGGTGAATCCGACGGATTCGCACGTCCGACCGCCGTCGAATCTCGCGTCGGCGGATGGATCAGTTCAGTAAGACTCCTAAAAAATACGAACACAGAGACGCAGAGACACAGAGAAGAATTTCTCTTTTGATTGCTCTTATCTCTGTGCCTCTGCGTCTCTGCGTTCATTCTTCCGAAGAAAAGAAAAACCGCCGCGAGGCCGCGGCGGCTAAACTTTGGAATCAAACGTCAGATCGAAAATCCAACCATTACTTCCGATTGCCCATAATCCGCAGCATGAACAGGAAGAGGTTGATGAAATCCAGATAGAGCATCAGCGATCCGCTGATCGCCAGCCGCGACGCGAGGGCGGGATTGTTGCCGGTCTGGTACGCGATCATGCGGAGTTTCTGGGTGTCGTAGGCGGTGAGTCCCACGAAGATCAACACGCCCGCGTACGTCACGATCCAATAGAGTGTCGTGCTCGCCCAGAAAATATTGACGATTGACGCGATGATCAGGCCGATCAGCGCCATGAACAGCAAGCTGCCGAGGCGTGTGAGATCGCGCTTGGTCACCATGCCGTACACACTCATCGCGCCGAACATGCCGGCTGAAACGATGAACGTGCTCGTGAGACTTCCCGTGGTGTAGACCAGGAAGATCACCGAGAGCGTCAATCCGTTGATGGCTGAGTACAGCAGGAATAGCGCCGTCGCGACGCCAGCACTGATCTTGTTGATCGCAGCACTGATCGCGATGACCAATCCGATTTCGGCAAGGAACAGGATCAGAAGGACCGGCCCCTTAAAGATGCTCGCGATCATCTGCGGCTGGGTCGAAACCCACCACGCGACCACGGCCGTCAGCGCCAGCCCCGCCGCCATCCACGCGTACACTGCGTTGAAGAACTGCGCCTGAGTGATGCTGTCGGACCGCGATTCGTATCGCAGCGACTGCGACTGTGCACCGAACTGACCAGGAAATTGACTCATGTCGTCTCCCTCTTGAAGGAACCTTGCCTCATCCTAGGGGCACTCAACCCTGAAACCAAGTTAAGTTTCGATCAAACGCACAACATCCGTCCGAGAAAAATCCGCTCTTTCAATCGCCTGTCGGTTTCCTAGAATCGAGCATTCCATGAATCCCAACACTTACGAATCCCCGCTCGCTTCGCGAAACGCCAGCCCGGAGATGCTCAAGCTGTTTTCCCCGCAGCACAAATTCGGGTTGTGGCGGCGGCTGTGGTTGGAACTGGCGCGCTCTCAGCGCGAGCTCGGACTCACGCGCATCGGTGAA
>JADMIO011426218.1_pt1 | contig 28452 bp, 33 predicted proteins | sample 8958161 | NCBI WGS metagenome assembly JADMIO01 (sample SAMN16585339, study PRJNA669376) | soil metagenome | isolation source: Crop rotation soil | place: USA: Cullars Rotation, Alabama | collected 2011 | reverse complement strand
CGCGACAACTTGTCCACGTGGAATTCTAAGCTTAGGATCCCAATGTGCTGGAAAGGGCTTCCGTTATTTCCGGCGCCGGTCCCGCTTTTATATTTTATCTGGCGGAAGTCCTGGCCAAGGCCGGCGAAAATAACGGCGTGCCGGCAGGCATCGCGCGCCGGGCCGCAAGGCAAACGGTGATTGGTGCCGCCGGATTGTTGGAATCGCAAAGCGGCGATAAGCCGGAAACTCTGCGCCAGAATGTCACCAGCCCCGGGGGCATCACAGAAGCGGCCCTGAAAATTCTGATGAACGGGGAAATGCAAAAACTCTTCGATGGCGCAATCGCCGCCGCCACGAAACGCGGCGCGGAACTCAGTTCTTAAAAAAACCACGAAGACACGAAGAACGCTAAGACAGCGTGGTATATTCAAGCGTCATTGCGAGGCACAAAGTGCCGAAGCAATCCAGAAAACAGTACTGGATTGCTTCGCTCCTTTCAGTCGCTCGCAATGACGTTGAAATATTTAACAGTATCTTCGTGCGCTTCGTGTCTTCGTGGTTAAATTTTTATCGCGCCCGCGTACCAAGTCCGATATCTTTCGCCAGTTTACTACGTGTCTTGGCATAGTTGGGCGCGACCATCGGATAATCGGCAGGCAAACCCCAGCGCTCGCGGTATTGCTCAGGACTCATGTCGTAAGCCGTTTTCAAATGCCGCTTTAGCATTTTCAGTTTCTTGCCATCCTCAAGACAAATAATGAAATCCGGGTGCACAGACTTCTTGATCGGTACCGCCGGCTGCGGCCGGTCGGCGGCCAGGCTGCTTTCCGCATTCACATTGGCCAGCGTCTTGAACACCTGCTCGATGACGTTCGGAATTTCACTGGTCGGCAGCGTGTTGTTGGACAGATACGCCGAAACGATCTCGGTCGTCAGGGCCAGCAAGTCTTCGCGGTTGGTTTGTTCGGTCATGGATAGGCCTTTTTCTTGGTGTCAGGATAGTTTTACTTGGGTAAACAACAAAAGACAATAAAACAGGAAGTATTTTCTTTAAGTTTACACGGCAATCGGCGGGCGCGCGGGCTTGGTGGAAGTCGTCACATCCGCGCCCCGCAAATAAACCGGCTCCGGAGACTGGATATAAACATCGCCGCTGCTCTTTTCATAAAAGTTAGCGGCGATAAACCCCATATCGGGCACCTGAAATCCTTCGGCAAAATTTAAATCCGCCGCGCCATCCATACTCTTAAATCGCGCCGCGCCATCTCCCAATATGACGACCTTCTTTCCTTTGATCGTACGCAAGATGTCGGCGCCAGGCACAGCCGCCGCTTCAGAAACCCCCTGCGCTTCACGCGAAAAGACCTCAAAATAAAAATCCTCGCGCTTGGTTTCGATGATAACCGCCAGGCTGTCCGCCGGATTTTTTTCCCGCGCATATTGTGTGGCCAATGCCTGTAGCGTCGTAATTCCAAAAACCGGGATCCCGAGCGAAAGCCCGAGCGCCTTTGCCGCCGACATCCCGATGCGTAGTCCCGTAAACGCGCCCGGCCCTGTCGTTGTGACAACAGCATCCAGATCCTCAAACTTAATTCCTGCTTGCCCCATGACATCCGCGATAATCGGCATCAGGCGCTCGGCCTGGCCGCTGCTCATCGCCTCCGTGCGGGCATAACGGCTGGCGCCGGAAAACACGCCAACACCACAACCCGAAAGCGCGGTGTCAAAAGCCAGAATATTTTGAAACTCCGCCATGCGTCCCGTGCCTTAAAGAATCTCGCACGCCTCATCAAACTCCAGGCGTGGGCTGCGCGGGAAAATCTTCGAGGCATCGCCGTAGCCTAAATTACACAGGAAATTCGGCTCCCAATCTTTACCTTTAAAAAACTCCTCTTTCACGCCCTTTGGGTTGAAACCAGACATCGGCCCGCAATCCAGGCCCAGCGCCCGCGCCGCCATAATTAAATATCCCCCCTGCAGTGTGCCATTGCGAAAAGCATTCTCGGAAATCGCTTCCTGACTTTTGGTGAACATGCTTTTGCCATCCTTCATATGTGGCATGAGTTTTGGCATCTGCTCGTAAAACTTCATGTCATGCGCGATAATCACAGTTACCGGCGCGGTCATACTTTTTTCAACATTGCCGGAATCAAGATGCGGCTTTAAACGTTCCTTCGCTTCCTTGGATTTCACAAAAACAAACCGCGCCGGGCAGCAATTGGCCGAGGTCGGCCCCCATTTGAGAAGGGAATAAAGATCCTTCAGCGTATCATCGGAAATTGGCTCATTTTTCCACGCCCGGTGCGTGCGGGCGGTGCGGAAAAGAATATCCAGCGCGTGATCGTTAAGACTCATATCTGCCATGGAGCACCCTTTAAATGGTTAATACTTTCAGCAATCTAGCCCGATCCCACATAAGTTCAACATATTTATCTGCTTCATTTTCCGGCGTTTCCGGCTATAGTGGCCGCTTGCGTTGAAATAAGAGAGTAACCATGGCCCTCCGGCTTGCATATTTTACCCTTATGCTTCTGGCCTTGAGCGGCACGGCCAGTGCCGCTCCGCCACCCATCATCCCCGAAGACGGGCATTCGGCAGTTATCCTCGTCTATAGCAGCGTCGGCGAAGACGACCAGCCCGACGGCAATATCAGCACCGAAATGTTTCTTTCTCACCTGACCGAAATCGAAACAGGCGGCTACAATGTGATGGCGCTGCCAAAACTCCTTGAGTCCTTAAAAAAAGGCGATCCGCTGCCCTTCCGCACCATTGCAATCACGTTCGAAGGCGCATCTAAATCGGCCCTTAAAAACGCGGTGCCGGCTCTGCTGGAAAAGAAAATCCCTTTCACGGTCTTTTATGCCGCCGACAACGCTGACGATGCTGCGGGGCCGTATATGAACTGGGCGGATCTTAAATCCCTCGCCGCGCATGACACAGTGACGCTCGGGTTGCTGCCTGCTTCCTATGCAAAAATGAAAAACATGCAGGACGATGAAATCCGCCGCCAGGTCAACAAGGCCCGCGCCCGCCACCGCGATATGATCGGCGGCGAAGCAACGCTGTTTTCCTATCCCTTTGGCGAATATTCGCCCTCTTACAAAAAAATCGTCGAGGATTCTGGTTTTATGGCCGCCTTCGGCCAGCAATCCGGCGCTGTTTCCAGCTCTTCGGATTTCTTTGCCCTGCCTCGCTTTACAATGACAGATGAATACGGCGACACCGAGCGCTTCCGTACCGCCGCCGCAACTCTTCCCTTCCCAGTGAAGGATCTCGAACCCGAAGGAACAATTCTGGACGCCGCCAATCCGGTGATCGGTTTTTCAGTCCCGGATTATCTCTTGTCCTCACTGAAATCATTGTCGTGTTTTGTGACGGGCCAGCCCAATCCCGACGTGCAAATTCTTGATAACCGCGTTGAGCTGAGACTGAAAGAAACCATTGATGAAGACCGCATCCGCGTCAATTGCACACTGCCCGGCCCCAATGATACGGATGATGACTCGCCGACCTGGCGCTGGTTTGGCCTTCTGCTGGCAAAAACACCGGCGCCGGATGACTCTACGCCGCTACAGACCGGACTTCAGTGACTTCCGGCACGTAATGCCGCAGCATGTTCTCGATGCCCTGCTTGAGTGTCACCGTTGAACTCGGACAGCCCGAGCACGCGCCTCTGAGGCGCAAATAAACAACTCCGTCCTCAAATCTTTCAAATGAAATATCGCCGCCATCCATCATCACGGCCGGGCGCACGCGGGTAAAAATCAATTCTTTAATCTGCGCGGTAATCTCGTCATCAAGGCCGGCTGCTTCCGCAGGCTTCTCAGCCTCCAGCATCACGGGCTGACCGGTGGAAAAATGCTCCATCAGCGCCGCCAGGATCATGGGCTTGAGCATCGCCCAGTCGGTATCGTCCTGCTTGCTGACCGAAACGAAATCATGGCTGAACATCACGCTTTTGACGCCCGTAATGCCAAAAAGCCTGCGCGCCAGCGGCGCTTTTTCCGTCTGGTCCGGGGCGGTGAATTCCGCGATACCCGCCTGTAAAACCATTTGGCCGGGCAGGAATTTCAGGGTTGCCGGATTGGGCGTTTTTTCGGTCTGGATGAACATGGCATTGATATAGGGAAAAACGACGGAAAAAGCAATTTTACATGAATCCGTCAATTTTCTCGGGGCTTAAGTGATCGGGCACAATCGTCAGCGGCACCGTCAGATGTTTCATACCTTTGCCGGTGAAATACTTCACCAGCGGCCCGGGACTGCGGGCATTCGTATCCCCGCCAAGGATCAGCTTGGTAATCGACGAATTGGCGGCCAGGGTTTTTAAAATCGCCGCCGTGCGCTCACCCTCGGCCAGCAGCAAAACCGGCTCAAGATTATCGATCTCGCGTGCACGAATAGCAATGGTAAGCAAAAACTCCTCAGCCTCGCGGCGCTTTTCAATGCGCACGCGCTCCTCTACCTGGCCCCAGTGCACAAAACCATCATCGCCCATGACGTATAAAATCGCGACCTGCCCGGCGGCAGCGCGGGCCGCCCGCACCGCATAGCGCAGCGCATTGTCAAATTCCTCCGTCTCATCGGCGACAATCAGATAGGCCGGGCCCGTAGCAGCCGATAAGGGGCTTTGGCTTTCGATGCTGTAAATCTGATTCATCTTTGTCTCTCCTTAAGCTCGGCGGCGGATGCGGTTGGAAAACCATCCTGCGAACGCCGCCATGAATACACAGAGAAGTCCGTAGCTCAGGGCGCTGCCCCGCGCGAAATCCAGGATCTGCGCGCTGATGCCGACATTGGCGACGCGCAGGTAACTGGTTTTGACATCCCTGACCGTACCGCCGCTGAAATAAAAGGTGCGGATCTGGTAATTGCCCGGATGAACATTGGCAGGCAGGTCGAAATCAACGCGGAAAAAATTATGCCCGATCTCGTTGACCTTCTGCCCCTCCTTAGCAATCAGCCCGGCTTTTTGCCGGTTACGGATCAGCGCCGCGCGAAATTCCTTAAACTGCTGCTCGCTCGCCCAGCTGTCGCTGACAGGCTCGAGGGAATCCAGACCGATATGATTGGCTTTCAGAATTTGCTCATTTGCCAGATTCTCAAGCGGCGCGCTGGCGGCATAGCTGTAATAAACAGGCACCTGCTTAAACGTCACCCAGCTGCGGTTCATCCACGCGCCCGCAATCTTGTCCTTGCGCCGCACGGTCATGTCCCGCTGCGGGCCTTGCACGACGATGGCCACATCCCCCTCGCCCTCTTTCGTGCCAAACAGCGATAACCGCGCGCCCGTAAACCCGGCCGTTATATCGATATGATCCGTGGCCAGCGCCGTAGTGATCTTGGGCTGCGCCGCCTGCGCAGTGGCCGCGATCAAAAACATCAGCAAGGCGAAAACAAAAACCCGCATCACCACACCACCGTCGAATAAAGCTCTTCCGGCTGCATAAACAGCTGCCAGGCCAGCGCGCTGCTTACCACCAAAACAATAATCGCCAGCAAAATCCGCGCCGTTATGCCCTTGATGAAGCGCGAGAACGTCACGCCGATCTGTGCCCCGATCACACCGCCGACAATCAAAATCAGCGCCAGCATGATATCAACCGTATGATTGGCCGTGGCGTGCATGACGGTTGAACTGGCAGTCGTGAAAATCATCTGAAACAGCGACGTTCCGGTCACCAGCAGGCTCGGCATGCCGAGGATATAAATCATCGCCGGCACGAGAATGAATCCCCCACCAACTCCCAGAACCGACGTCATCAACCCGCCTGCAAAGCCAATCGTCCCGGGCACCAGCGCGCTGACATAAAGTTTTGAACGCGCAAAACGCATCTTGTAGGGAAGACGCGAAACGAACAGCGAAATTTTCTGGCTGTTGAATTCGGCGGCAATACTCCGGCGCTTGAAAAACAGCGACGGCAGGCTTTCCGAGAGCATCAAAATCCCGGTCATGCCGAGCAGCACGATATACAAAAACGAAATCGTGAAATCGATCTGACCCAAACGCTCCAGCAATTTAAAAATAAAAGTTCCGACGAACGTCCCGAAAAATCCGCCCAACGCCATGACAAGGCCGATCTTCATATCGACATTGCCCTTCTGCCAGTGCGCGAGCACACCTGCAACCGCCGAGGCCAGGAGCTGCGTCGATTGCGTCCCGACCGCAATCGCCGGCGACAAACCCATAAAAATCAGGAAGGGCGTGGTCAGAAATCCGCCGCCAATGCCGAAAATGCCGGATAAAAACCCCACCCCGGCGCTGACCATGAAAATGGATTCCGCCGGCACGGCCATTTCAGCAATGGGAAGGTAAACCTGCATCGGGGGATTATAACCATAGCGTCATCCCCGGCAAGTGAAGCCGAACGCTAGTTACGGATAAAAATACAGATCCTGCGGCTGAACGGCATGGATCTTCCACTTGCCGTCTTTCTGGAACGGCCGGTAGCCGCCATTAACAGTAGTCGTATATTCGGACCGCATATCAACGGAATGAATAACACCCATGAACGGGCGGTACCATTTTTCAAAAACGCTCGCCTCTGATGAACATTCGGCGACATAGGCATGATCGTTGTAAACGCCGGCCAGCATCACGCCCCGCATCTGAACCTTGGGGCCGGCAGGCGAAATGAACGACACATCGGCCATGCTCGCAAACTCCTTGCCGAGGCTGGCATTATCAAGCACGCGGTTGATTGTCGCGGCCCGGTACTGGCCGACATAACCTTCCCAGAAATCGAAACTGTAATCCTTGCGCTGGATCGCTGCGGCATATTCGCGCGGATAAATCACCGAGCGGCGATCTTCGCTGACCCGCAGACGGCAGGTGGCGTAATCATTGCTCCCCGGCGCCGCAATTGTAACGACATCATCAGGCTGCTGGTTGCCGACCCGGCGCCATGTATCAGGAAAAGTCATGGAAAGGTTCAGGTCCGGATCGCCCCATTGAAAAACCTCGGCACGCGCAGGCGCGGCCACGGTGGCCAAAACGGTAACAATGAACAGGAATTTCGTAAAACGCATGGCGGGAGCCCTCACCAAGTCATTATGACTTATTAATGGTTAAAATTCCAGTCTAATTCCAGAATCCCATAATCTTCCGTACTTCGGAAAGGGTTTTATCCGCGATTTGATTGGCCCTTTCATTTCCGGCTTTTAGGATAACGTCGATCTGGTCCGGATATTTCATCAGGTCCGCCATTTTTTTCGTCATCGGCGCGAGCTTGGCCACCGCAAGATCTGCCAACTCCGGTTTAAACACCGAGAATTGCTTGCCGCCGAATTCCTTCATCACATCGGCCACGCTTTTTCCTGCCAGCGCCGCGTAGATCGTGACTAAATTTTTCGCCTCGGGCCGCCCCTCCAATCCCGCCGCCTCGCCAGGCAATGGCTCGGGATCCGTTTTCGCTTTTTTGATTTTATTTGCGATCGTATCGGCATTGTCCGTCAGGTTGATCCGGCTGTTGTCCGACTCGGCTGACTTGCTCATTTTTTGCGTGCCGTCGCGCAAACTCATCACGCGCGTTGCCTCGCCTCTGAAAACCGGCTCCGGCTGCGGAAAAATATTTTTGCCGTAGCGTGTGTTAAATGTGGAGGCCAGATCCCGCGCCAGCTCAAGATGCTGTTTCTGGTCTTCACCAATCGGCACATGCGTCGCCTTGTAAAGCAAAATATCCGCCGCCATCAGGACCGGGTACGCAAACAGCCCCAGCCCCACGCGCTCTGCGTTCTTGCCGCCCTTCTCCTTGAACTGCGTCATGCGCTCCAGCTTGCCGAACTGCGCCAGCGTCGCCAGCAGCCACATCAGCTCCGAATGCGCAGCCACGGTCGACTGAACAAAAATCGCGGATTTTTTCGGATCGATCCCTGCGGCAATCAGCGCCGCGGCCAGCTCCCGCGTCGCGGGCACAAGGCTCCCCACCTCATAAGGCATCGTGATCGCGTGCAGATCCGCAATCATGTACAGGCACTCAAAGCCCGGCTCATTTTGCATGGCGGCCCAGTTGCGCACCGCTCCCAGGTAATTCCCCAGATGCATATGGCTGGTCGGCTGGATGCCCGATAAAATGCGTTTCATGCCGTCTGCCCTTTAAGATACTTCTTAATCTCGCTTATTTTTAGCACGCCTGTGGCAAAAATCGAAATAGCATATATCAGCCCCCCGGCACCGATCAAAACCCCAAGCGCCATGATTTTCTTCAATCCATGGCCGCTGTAAATCACCGGCGCAGTAAAATGACTGACGCCCAGCAGCACCACCGCCATCAAAACCGACGACAGCGCGATTTTTTTCCACACACGCAAAAACCTCTCATCGAAGCTCACAGCCGGGTGGTTCTTTAGCGCCTGCATATGCATCGCAAACTGCATCCATCCCGTTAGCCCCATCGACACAGCAATCCCGGCCACACCGATAAACTGGATCAGGACAATGCTTAAAACGATATTGGTCAGCGTGACCGTCGCCGAAATTTTCACCGGCGTCGTCGTGTCATGACGCGCCCAGTGCGCCGAGGAAAAAACCTTGATCGAGATATAAGACGGCAAGCCAAACGCATACCCGGCCAGCACGCGCGCTGTCATGACGCTGTCATTATGCGTGAACGCGCCGCGCTCGAACAACGCCGTGATGATGGGGAGCGGAATAACCATCAGCGCCACCGCCGCCGGCAGCGCCAGCAGGAAACAAAGCTCCAGCGCGCGGTTAAACAAATCTTTCGCCTCCTGCGCATCCCCCTTTGCCAGCGCGCGGGAGAGCATCGGCAGCAGCGCCGTTCCAACCGCAATCCCGACCATCCCCAGCGGCAACTGATTTAAACGATCCGCATAATACAAATACGAAATCGACCCCGCCGCCAGGAACGATCCGATCACCATATCGGCAAACAGGTTAATCTGAATAACCCCCGCGCCGACAACGCCCGGCCCCATCAGTTTAAAAACTTTTTTGATGCGCGGCGTGAATTGAGGCTTCACAAACTTGATACGAATGTTGTTTCTTTTGGCGCTCAGGAAAAGCCAGATCAGCTGCAACACGCCCGAAATCGTAATCCCCCAGGCCATCGCATGGCCCGGCGTTTCGGCGTAATTGCGAAACAGCAGCGCTATAATAAGGCAGATGTTAAACAGCGTCGGTGCCAGCGCAAACGGCGCGAATTTATCAACGGCATTGAGCGCCCCGCCGATCAGCGCCGACAGCGACATCAGCACCAGGTAAGGCATCGTGATACGGCTGAGTTCTACCGCAAGGTCATAGCTGTATCCTTCAAACCCAGGCGCAATCGCGTAAACGATAAACGGCATGAAGAACATCGCCACGATGGTCATCACCGACAAGCCGTAAAACATGATCATAAAAGCGTTGGAGGCAAATTCGGCAGCTTCCTTTTCGCCCTCCTTCTCCAGCGCCTCAGAGTACAGCGGCACGAAGGAAACGCTGAACGCGCCCTCGGCCGTCACGCGGCGGAAAAAATTGGGAAGCTTGAGCGCGACGAAGAACGCATCCGAAATCGGACCCGCGCCGATAAATGCCGCCGTCATCAGATCCCGGATAAATCCGAACACGCGCGAAAAACTGGTAAGAACGGCGACCGTCGCCATAGCCTTGAAGAGTTTCATGGAAAGGGGTTCTAGCATGTCTCTCCATTGGTGTCATCCCGGACGCTAGCCGAGCTTGGCCTCGAAGAGGCTTAGCGAGACTTGCGATCCGGGATCCATTATGAAGATGCCCCGATGGATCCCGGACAGCTCGGTTTTCCAACCAATTCCTGCAGAATTGGGGAAAACCGGCTTCCGGGATGACACCGGATGTGTATACTGCCCCCATGCAAAACCCCGAAAAAGAATGGTTCGGTGAAAAACACGTCACGCCGGATGAAAAAACGGGCCTCGTGCGCGGCGTGTTCGACAGCGTTGCGGACAGATACGACCTGATGAACGACCTGATGTCGGGCGGCCTGCACCGGCTCTGGAAGAACCGCCTCATCCGCATGATCCGCCCGCGCAATGGGCTTTCTTATCTGGATGTCGCCGGCGGCACGGGCGACATCGCCTTCCGCATAAAAAAAACCGCGCCAAATTCCGCCATCACCATCTGCGATCTCAATCCCAACATGCTGGAAGTCGGCAAGAACCGCGCCATCGACAAAGGCTGGCTGAACGATTTTGAATTTGTGACAGGCAACGCTGAATCCCTGCCATTCCCTGATCAATCCTTCGACGTTTATACAATTGCTTTTGGCCTGCGCAACGTGACCCGCATCGACACAGCCCTTAAAGAAGCCGTGCGCGTTTTAAAACCCGGCGGGCGTTTTTTCTGCCTGGAATTTTCCCCGCGCCAGCTCCCGGTGCTGGACAAAATCTACGGCCTTTATTCCGATGCCGTGATCCCGCGCCTGGGCAAGCTGATCGCCAATGATTCGGAGAGTTATCAATATCTTGTCGAAAGCATCCGCAAATTCCCCTCCCCGCGCGCCCTTTCCCGGCGCATGGAGGACTCCGGCATGGCAGGGGCAAAATGCGCCCTGTTATCTGGGGGAATTGTCGCGATTCATCAGGCAGTTATCCCGTAAGCCCCCGCACCCCGCCGCCCATAATTTTCTTTCATTTTTTCATAAATAAGGGTTTTTTCATTGACATTCAGTGGGCGAACACGCAAATCTACAGGCATACAAATTATAATCCATAATACCCCGCTTGAAAGGAGCGTTTACTTCAATGAATAACTTCACGAGATCGATCGTTTACTCCGGCGTTGTGCTGGCTGCAGGTTTGGTTGCGATTTTTGCAATCTACAACAACATGCAGAACCCGAGCGGCATCGAACCAGCCGCAGGCGATGCCCAGGGCATTGAACAAAGCTACCAGCCTTACACTGAAGACGGTTCGGCTGCCGCAACGTCTGAAGAAGGCGCTACTGCCACCGATGCACAAGCTACAGCAACTGACGCTGCCGCACAGGCCAGCGATGCCGCTGCTGATGCTGCTGGCACGGCTGAACAAGCCTCTGACGCTGCCGCACAAGCCGCCGAAGGCGCTGATCAGGCTGCTGAAGCTGCAAAAGATGCTTCTCAGGCCGCAACCGATGCCCAGGCCGCTGCAGACAGCGCAGCCGCTGCCGCTTCTGATGCGAATGCCGCCGCTGCTTCTACGGAACAAGCTGCACCATCCGGCGAAGGCGAGCCTTCCGCTGGTGGCGAAGCGACAACCGAAGAAAAAGCACCTGAGCAATCCGCTCAGTAACAGCTTTTCTTTAAGCTATGATTTAAAAAGCCCCGCTTTCCGAAGCGGGGCTTTTGCTTTATATAAAGAACATAATGAAAAACCTTGAAAACAAACGAATACTTTTGATTATCTCCGGCGGCGTTGCAGCCTATAAGGCGCTGGAGCTCATTCGCCTGATTAAAAAACGAAACGGTGCGGTCCGCTGTATTTTGACCCAAGGCGGCAGCCAGTTCATCACCCCCTTAAGCGTCTCCTCCATCTCCGGCGAGGAAACCTATACCGACCTATGGTCATTAAAAGACGAAACCGAGATGGGCCATATCCGCCTGTCCCGGGAATCGGATCTCATCGTCGTCGCCCCGGCCAGCGCCAACATGATCGCCAAACTCGCCTGGGGCCTGGCTGATGACCTGGCGGCGGCAACGTTGCTCGCGGCTAACAAACCCATCCTCATCGCCCCGGCAATGAATCACAAAATGTGGGACAACCCCGCAACGAAAGACAACATCGCTAAACTCAAACAACGCGGCATCCTGCAAGTCGGCCCGAACGCCGGCGACATGGCCTGCAACGAAACCGGCATGGGCCGCATGGCCGAGCCGGAAGAAATTTTAGCCGTGATAGAAAAAACCTTAAAAAGTAGCCTCTCCCCTGTGGGAAGAGGTCGGTCGAACGCAGTGAGACCGGGTGAGGGGCAAAAAAAAAGAAATAGCCTCTACCTGAAAGAAACTATGGCCGATGAAGTATTCGCCCCTCACCCCCACCCTCTCCCCACAGGGGAGAGGGGGTTAAAAGGCCTCACCGCCCTCGTCACCGCCGGGCCCACCTACGAGCCCATCGATCCCGTACGCTTCATCGGCAACCATTCCTCCGGCAAGCAGGGCTTTGCCATCGCCGAGGCCCTCGCCGCCGCTGGCGTAAAAGTCACCCTCATCACCGGCCCGACCTCTCTCACAGAAGAAGGGTCACTCTCTCCCTTTGGTTTAGATTATGTAAAATTAATCCATGTCACAACCGCCGCCGAAATGCTGCGCGCTTGCGAAAAAGCCCTGCCCGCCGATATCGCCATTTTTGCTGCAGCCGTCAGCGATTGGACCCCCGCCGCGCCGCAAAACAGAAAAATCAAAAAAACCGGCAAAACGCCTGCGATAAAACTGAAAGAAAACCCGGATATTCTAAAAACGATTGCTGCGCACAAAAAACGCCCGAAGCTGGTGATCGGCTTCGCCGCCGAAACCGAAAATGTCCTGAAAAACGCCAAGGAAAAACTGATCAGGAAACGCTGCGACTGGATCCTGGCCAATAATGTCTCGAAAGATGTTTTCGGCGCCGACGAAAACCATGTCTGGCTGGTCACCCGCAACGGGGCCGAAGAATGGAAACGGCAAAGTAAAAAAGATATTGCGCAAAAACTTGTTGCACAAATCGCCACTCATTTTGCAAAAAGAAAATCCTGCCCCGAAGCGGCGGAGTAGTTATTGCTCAACAGGCGCCGGAGCTGCAACATGCACAGGCCGCAAGGCTATAGCAACAGGTAGGTGCTCTCCCTGAATCTCCCAGTCGCACTCCACTTGCTCGACGCCCTGTTGCTCCAACTCATGAACCTGTTTTACAAGCTCGATTGAAACCTCTGCCGCACCGCGATGTAACGCGTCAACCTTATCAAACCTCACCTGAAATGGACAGGTATTGCTCTCAGCTGCAAAACTCAATAGCTCAGAATATTTGGCTGCAACGGCAATAGGATCCGGGCGCGCGAGAGCCTCTTTGAATAAGTTAATCAAACGGCCTGTTGATGTATAAGTATCCGGCATAAGATCACTCCTTTTACGCAATCAGCTTCTGTTGGCCAACAGTATCGAACGAAGTTCCAAAAAGCAATCTATAGCAAACCGTGCAAACAACACAAAGCTGTCATCCTGAGCGAAGCGTCGCATTTTATGCGGCGCGTAGTCGAAGGATCTAAGATCTATGGATAGAGGGTCAGATCCTTCGACTTCGTCCCGCTGGCTATGCCATCGGGACTTCACTCAGGATGACACCTTGTTCATAACTCTACTTATGTCGTATGACTCGTAAATCATGAGTCGCGCAGCCCTGAAAACCGAAACCAAAACCACGGATGACTTCCTCAGCGAAGGCCACACGCCGATGATGGCGCAGTATCACGAGGTGAAAGCGCGCCACCCGGATGCCCTGCTGTTCTACCGCATGGGCGATTTTTATGAGCTTTTCTACGACGACGCTATCAAAGCCGCAGAAACCCTCGATATCACGCTGACCAAGCGCAGCAAAAACCAGGGCGAAGACATCCCGATGTGCGGGGTCCCGCACCACTCCTGCGACCCCTATATCGCGAAATTAATCAAAAATGGCTACAAAGTAGCAATTTGCGAACAAACCGAAACGCCCGAACAGGCCAAAGACCGCGCCCGGGCCCAGGGCCGCCCCGTATCGAAAATCCTGATGAACCGCGACGTCGTGCGCATTATCACGCAGGGCACACTCTCGGAGGACACGCTGCTCGACTCCCGCGAGAACAATTACCTCGCCGCCATCGCTGAAACCGCCGGGCAGTACGGCCTTGCCTGGCTGGAATTTTCCACCGGCGCCTTCTGGGTCCAACCGTTGAAGAAAAACGAAATCGCCCCGGCGCTGGAGCGCATCGACCCGCGGGAAATTTTAATCCCGGAAAAACAGGCCGCGCTTTTTTCCCCCGATCCGCGCGTTACCCGCCAACCCTCCTCCCTCTTCGACAGTGAAAACGCGCGGGCTCGCCTTGAAAAAATCTTCGGCACCAACACGCTGGAATCCTTTGGCGCCTTCAGCCGCGCCGAAGTCGCCGCTGCCGGCGCGCTGATCGATTACGTTGACCGCACGCAAAAAGGCAAAATGCCTTATCTTGCGCGGCCCAGACAAATCTCCACCGGCGCGATGCTGGAAATCGATGCCGCCACGCGCCGCAATCTGGAGCTCACGCGCACACTGACTGGCGAGCGCAAGGGAAGTTTGCTTGATACCATCGACCGCACAATCACCGGCGCCGGCGCGCGTTTGCTGCAGGCGTATCTCTCCGCACCCCTGACCGATCTCCGGGAAATCAACGCCCGCCTCGCCCGCGTGCAGTGCTTTGCCGATGATACAGCCCTGCGGGAATCCTTACGCGATCAACTCAAAGCCCTCCCTGATATGGAACGCGCGCTCTCGCGCCTCTCCTTAGGCCGGGGCAGCGCCCGCGATCTTGCTGCCCTCAGAGAGGGTCTCAAAACCGCCGCCCATATCCGCAGCCTGCTGCAGCAAAATGAAGCCGCAAAATCTTCCCTCGCCGAATTGCTGCAGACGTTAAAAGACGATCCCGAACTCTCCCGCGTGCAGGATGAACTGCGCAAGGCCATTACCGACGAACCCCCGGCCCTGACGCGCGAGGGCGGTTTTGTGCGTGAAGGCTTTGACAAACGCCTCGATGAACTCAAAACCATGGCGGGCGACAGCCGCCGTTTAATCGCAACATTGCAAGGCAAATACGCTGCTGACACCGGCATCGATTCCTTAAAAATCAAGCACAACAACGTCCTCGGCTATCACATCGAAGTCCCCGCAAAACGCGCCGACGCGCTGATGGTCAAGGCAACCGACGGCTCAAATCCCTACATTCACCGCCAGACAACGGCCAACGCCGTGCGCTTCACGACCACCGAACTGGCAGAACTCGAGCGCGATATTTCCTCGGCCGCCGACAAGGCCCTTGCGCTGGAGCTGCAAATCTTTGCCGAACTCACAGCGCTCTGCACCTCCCTGGCCGAGGATATCGGCGCCCGTGCCCGCGCGCTTGCTGCGCTTGATTTATCGTCAGCGCTGGCCGATCTGGCCGTCGATCAGGATTACACGCGGCCCCTTATCGATCATTCTTTAAACTTTGAAATCCGCGGCGGCCGCCACCCGGTCGTGGAATCCGCCCTGAAAATCCAGAGCCAGTCCTTCGTGCCCAACGACAGCGATCTCGGCCCCAAACAGCGCCTCTGGCTCCTCACCGGCCCCAACATGGCCGGAAAATCGACCTACTTAAGACAAAACGCGCTGATCGCAATCCTCGCGCAGATCGGCTCTTTCGTTCCCGCCAGTTCCGCTACGCTGGGTATCGTTGACCGGTTGTTCTCCCGCGTTGGCGCATCGGACGATCTCGCGCGCGGACGCTCGACCTTCATGGTCGAAATGGTCGAAACCGCAGCAATTTTAAACCAAGCCACGGAACGCTCGCTGGTCATCCTCGATGAAATCGGCCGCGGCACCGCGACCTTCGACGGCCTCTCCATCGCCTGGGCCTGCGTCGAACACCTGCACGACATCAACAAATGCCGCGGCCTCTTCGCAACCCATTACCACGAACTTACCTCTCTCACATCGCGCCTCTTGCATCTCTCGGCTCACTCTATGCAAGTGAAAGAATGGCAGGGCGACATCATCTTCCTGCACAGCGTCGCGCCCGGCGGGGCTGATCGGTCCTACGGCATTCACGTCGCCAAGCTGGCCGGCATCCCGCAAGCCGTCATCGCCAGGGCCACCGAAGTTCTCAATTTGCTACAAAGTAGCGAACAATCCGGAATCCTTTCCAGGCTATCAGACGATCTTCCATTATTTGCTACAAATAATGCTAATAGCGACTCAAAACCCGGCAAATCCGAACTCGAACAACGCCTCGAAACCACCGACGTCGACTCCCTTTCCCCCAAAGAAGCCCTCGACCTCCTTTATGAACTAAAAAGACTAAATACCGTATCCTGAAACTTCTGCTTTTCCCATCCGTTGGCAAAGAAAGGAGATTTCACATGGATATCATCACTATTCTACTCATCGTATTTCTTGTTTTGGCCATTGGTGGCGCGCCGGTCTGGCCCTACAGCCGTAACTGGGGTTATTACCCGGCCGGAGGCTCAGGCCTTCTCGTGCTTGTTCTGGTAGTGCTCATCCTGACGGGCCATCATATATAAAAAGAGTCCAGCCTAAGCTGCGGGTTTGATTTATCGGATAAAACCGATATATTCCCCGCAGTATGACTAATGCCCTCAAAACAGACGCCCTGATCATCGGTGCCGGCCCCTGCGGGCTTTTCGCGGTGTTCGAACTCGGCCTGCTCGATATCAAATGCCACCTGATCGACATCCTTGACCGCCCCGGCGGCCAGTGCGCCGAGCTATACCCCGAAAAACCGATCTACGATATCCCCGGCTTTCCCGTCATCTCGGGCCAGGAGCTGACCGACGCGCTGATGAAACAGATCGCGCCGTTCGGCCCCATCTTTCATTTTTCGCAAATGGCCGAAAGCCTCGCCAAAACACCCGATGGCAACTGGCGCCTCACCACCGACACAGGGCAAATCTTCGAAGCAAAAGTCATCGTGATCGCGGCCGGCGGCGGCTCGTTCGTTCCGAAAAAACCGCCCATCCCCGGCATCGATGAATACGAAGGCAAATCGGTCTTCTATGCCGTGCGCAAAATGGATGCGTTCAAAAATAAAAATATTGTCATTGTCGGCGGCGGCGATTCCGCGCTCGACTGGACGCTCAATCTTCAGCCCATCGCAAAGTCTGTCACACTCGTCCACCGCCGCGATGAATTCCGCGCTGCGCCGGACAGCGTCGCAAAAATGCGCGCGCTCGTATCTGCCGGCAAAATGAAATTCCAGACCGGCCAGGTCGCGGGACTCACCGGCACGGGCGGCCAGCTCACATCCGTCATCGTGAAGGACAACGACAAGAAAGATCACGCCCTGCCCGCCGATGCGCTGCTGCCTTTCTTTGGGTTAACGATGAAACTGGGCCCGATCGCCAATTTCGGCTTGAACCTCAATGAAAACCTGATCCCCGTAGACACCGAAAAGTTTGAGACATCCATTGGCGGCATATTTGCTATTGGCGACATTAATACCTACCCGGGCAAGCTGAAACTGATACTCTCAGGCTTCCACGAAGCCGCGCTGATGTCCCGCCAGGCCTTCCGCTATATCTATCCGGACAAGAAACTCCGCTTCGAATACACGACCTCCAGCTCCTCGCTGCAGGAAAAACTGGGTGTATCGGAGGAAAAAGAACAGGCCAGAGGGTAAAAAATGGCCAAAATTCTTCCTTTCCCCTCCTTTAGAAGTCGGGCCGTTTCTGAATTTTTCAATCTGCTTGGAACAATGACATGCTCAATCGCCACGCCTCTTTTTTTGGCTGATGTTTTTAACGCTCCCGCCGCCGGCACACCAATGGCAAGAACCACGCACATGGTAAAAATGGCTGCCCTAGCGGTTTCAGGTTATATGGCGCAGAAACAATTCCCTGCCCAGCTCTCAGGAAGAATGATAATGCCTCAACCTGGTCCCCGCTTCTCCGTATCGCCACCCGGCCCCGACCACGAAGCGGCTTAATCCCCCTCACCCGGCTCCGCGCTAAAATATTTCTTAAACTTATCCGGCTCGCCCTTCATCGCTTCGGCGGTGTCGAGTTCTTTTTTCTTCTTCGTGATATTCGGCCACGGGCCGGTGGAATATTCCTTGTTCATCTCCAGCCATTTGTCGGCCTCGGGATCGGTGTCTGGCTTGATGGCATCGATCGGGCACTCCGGCTCGCACACGCCGCAATCGATGCACTCATCCGGATTGATGACCAGCATCGTCTCGCCCTCGTAGAAACAATCCACGGGGCACACCTCGACACAGTCGGTGTATTTGCACTTGATGCATACTTCCGTGACCACAAAGGTCATAGGCGTTTGTCCTTCTTTTGTTGCCCGGAAAACTTAATCGCGCAGCCTGATTAAGGCAATAGGAGATAGATGTGGGCGAATCGCCCCGTGAGGGTTTTGGCTCAGTACCGAATCCCCTAGGGTTGTCACATGCATCGTATCGCCAGTATCGCGTTTATGCTCTTATTGACGGGGCTTTTGGCGGCCTGCGGTTCAAATCGCGAGGCGTGTTTTAATCCTCTGCTCACGGCCCCTTCAGTGGCCGAGGCCGATGACGCGGCCCTGGCCCGGGCGGTGCAGGATTTCCTCGTCCAGACCGGGGCCCCGGTGTCCTCGCAATATTCCTTCCGGCGCTATGACCTGAACAACGACCGGCGCCGTGATGCCCTCGTCATTTTCACCAACCCCTATGGCTATTGGTGCGGGCTTTACGGTTGCACAATGCTGGTGATGAAAGCGGGCGATGAAGCCTTCACGCTGGTCAGCGCCGTGCAAACCGTGCGCGAGCCCATCTTCATCAGCGATCTTGAAACCAACGGCTGGAAGAATATCGTTGTGCATGTTTCAGGCCGCTGGGCCGAAACCAAGGACGTCGCGCTGCTGTTTGATGGCGAAAAATACCCTTCAGATCCGGCCGGCCTTCCGGCCTATCTGAAACTGGCCTCCAACCAGGGTATGGCGCTGTTCCAAGACTAAGCATCCGCCCCAATTCTTGATTTTATGGCATAAATTGCGTAAAAATCATCAATGTCCGCAACCCCTTCCATCCTCTCATTCATCGGCAACACGCCCCTGGTTGAACTTAAAAAATTCAACACCGGCCCCTGCCGCCTGTTTTTAAAACTCGAAGGCTTCAACCCCGGCGGCTCGATCAAGGACCGGATGGCGCTTGCGATGATCGAAGCCGCCGAAAAAGACGGCCGCCTCAAACCAGGTGGCACAATCGTCGAGGCAACGGCAGGAAACACGGGCCTCGGCCTTGCCCTCGTTGCATCACAAAGGGGCTACAAAGTCATCCTCGTCGTGCCGGATAAATTTGCGAAGGAAAAAGTCGCGCATTGCGAACTCTTGGGCGCACAAGTCATCTGGACGCGCTCGGATGTCACGAAGGGCCACCCGGAATATTATTCCGACATAGCAAAAAGAATTTCAAAAGAACAAAACGCCTTCCACACCGACCAGTTCAACAATCCGGCTAATCCGGAAGTCCACGTCAAAACCACCGGTCCGGAAATTTTGAAACAGATGGACGGCGATATCGACGCCATTGTTTGCGGCATCGGCTCCGGGGGCACGATGGGCGGCCTCAGCCGTTTCTTCAAAGATAAATCCCCAAAAACCGAGATGATACTGGCAGACCCCGCAGGCTCGGTGCTGGCGGGCCTCGTGAACACCGGCAATCCCACACCCCACCATGCTTTTAAAGTCGAAGGCATCGGTCAGGACTACATCCCCGGCACCGTCGACATAAAACTCATCAAAAAAGCCTACACCGTCCAGGATGAAGAAAGCTTTACAGCCGTCCGCGAACTGTTGCTCAAAGAAGGCATCCTCGCCGGGCTATCGACAGGCACCCTGCTGGCCGCCGCGTTAAAATACTGCCTCGAACAAAAAGATCCAAAACGCGTCGTCACGCTCATGTGCGATCGCGGCGAGAAATACCTGAACAAAATTACCGAAGCCTAAAACACAAGAAACGCCATCATGGACAAAGAAACTTTCGGCTATTTGTCGCTTCTTTTCGCGTTCGCCTCTTACGCGCCTTACATGTGGTCGACATGGAAGGGCAAAACCCGGCCGCATGTTTTCACATGGATCATCTGGACCCTCGTCATGGCCATCGGCACGGCGGGCCAATATGCGGGCGGCGCCGGCGCGGGCGCATGGTCCACCACCTTCACCGCCGTTTCATGCTTCATCATCGTCATCCTGGCCCTCCGGCAGGGCGATAAAAACATCACGCGCCACGATGTGATTATTTTCGCCGCCGCCCTCAGCGCCATTCCGCTGTGGCTTATGACCAATAATCCGTTCACCGCGATCATCATCGTCACGGTCATCGACCTGCTGGGCTACCTTCCCACCCTGCGCAAGGCCTATCATAAGCCGCAGGAAGAAATGGCCATGTCCTACCTCATCACCAATTTCAAGCACCTGGCCGGGTTCTTCGCGATGACCACCTATTCCTGGACGACCATGCTTTATCCTTCCGCCCTGTTTGTGATGAACTGGATTTTGGTGGGCCTCGTCTACTGGTGGCGTTATAAACAGTCTATTGTGACGGAACCGCCCGCCAGATAATATGAGGCCATGACAAAGAACAAAAAATTCTCCACCCGCTGCATCCATGGCGGCCAGTCCCCGGAACCCGCCACCGGCGCGGTATCCGTGCCCATCTACGCCAATTCCACCTACGCGCAGGAAGCCCCCGGCGAGCACAAAGGCTACGTCTACGCCCGCGGCGCCAACCCGACGCGCCATGCGTTTGAGCGTTGCCTTGCCGATCTTGAAAACGGCATTGCCGGGTACGCGTTTGCCTCCGGCCTTGCGGCAACGACAGCCGTTCTCGATCTGCTGCCCGCCGGATCGCACATCGTCGCCTGCGACGATCTTTACGGCGGCACGATCCGCCTGTTCGAGCGCATCAAAAAAGAATCCACGAATTTAAGCGTGTCCTATATCGACATGACCAAAAAAGATGCGCTCGAAAAAGCTATCCGCAAAAACACGCGTATGATCTGGATCGAAACCCCGACCAACCCGCTGCTGAAAATCATCGATCTTGCGGCTGTTGCAAAAGTGGCGAAGAAGAAAAAAATATTAAGCGTCTGCGATAATACTTTCGCCACGCCTGCATTACAAAGACCGCTCGATTACGGATTCGACATCTCGCTTCATTCAGCAACCAAATATATCGGTGGCCATTCCGATCTCATCGCCGGCGCCGTTGTCGTGAAAGACAAAAAACTGGCCGAAAAAATAAAATTCATCCAGAACGCGGCCGGCGGCATTCTCGGCCCCTTCGAAAGCTTCCTTGCCCTGCGCGGTCTGAAAACCCTGGCGCTACGCATGGAACGCCACTCGGCCAACGCACAAAAAATTGCTGAATTTTTAAGCAAACATAAAAAAGTCGCCAAGGTCATGTACCCCGGCCTCAAATCCCACCCGGGCCATGCCTTCGCCAAAAAACAAATGGATGATTTCGGCGGCATCGTCACGATTGACCTTAAAGGCGGCATCAAAGAATCTCGCGCCATGCTCTCGGCCTGCAAAGTTTTCACCCTCGCGGAAAGCCTGGGCGGCGTCGAAAGCCTGATCCAGCACCCGGCCATCATGACCCACGCCTCTCTCTCAAAAGAACAGCGCGAAAAAGTCGGCATCACCGACGGCACCATCCGCCTTTCGGTGGGAATCGAGGACGCGGACGATTTGATTAAAGATCTGGAGCAGGCGCTGAAGGTTTGCTAAGCGGATGCGTCTCCAGCGCGAACATCAAACGCTGCACCGGATCCATGAATGTCTTCGGGATAGCGCAAAGCGGATCCACCTGCACCGCCGCCAGATATAAAGCCGTTTTGCCGTATGTCAAAAGATTGCGGCCCATGACATCCCCTTTATAGTTAGCCTTCCAGATCGCTATGATCTCTTCCGCATTTTTGCCGCCGGCTTCCCGGATCTGGCCCAGGAGAATATCTTCCGTGGTTGCATTTCTGTCATGCCTCATAAACTGCGGCTTCAGAATATTATTTCGTGCTCTAAACGCATCAACCAGATTCCTGTTAAGAGCCATCGAGAACTTGATCTCCACTGCGGGATGACCCTCATCTTGCCCTGCCGCCATTAAATCGCCACTTCCAAAATTCGGCAGCTTAATTTTTGTGTCCGCAATAATGCTGGAAATTCCAGGAACGGTCTGCTCGTAAAAAAAAGCAATGCTCTGCGCCGATTTGATCAGAAGCCTTGTAAGATTGATCCCAAGATCATAATCGGCTCTCGTATCCTGCGGTAACGTCCAGCTGGTCTTCGCCGCCTTCAGCTTATCTAGGATCTCGTTAAATGCCTGATAGGAAATCTCCAGCGCCTCCTCTGTCTGACCAGCCATCGCTGAATCATAAACGACGACATCCGTTCCGCCCTTCGCCAATATCATTTCAGCAAAGCGATCGGCACTGTCGATCACCGATGAATATATTTTCTGGTGCGCCGTCTGCAAACGCGCAGCAGCCGCGCCGTGTGGCAGACCTTCCTTAATCACGTCATCAATCGAAGTGCTTGCACTGGTCATGGTTTTAAATTTTATTTATATCGAAGATATTACCATATTCAAGTTATGTCAATAAAAACAGAGAGTCTCCTCCTCTTGACAGTCTCTCGTCTCCGCGATAATTTTTTCTTATGTCAACAAAGAATCTGAGTACTGCGTTCAATTGTTCCGGCAACCACGCGCGCGCCCTCATCCAGGCAAAATTCGTGGAAATGGTGCCGACATCATTCGTCGCCGCACTCGCCAATCCCGATCCTTCCAGCATCCCGGCACAGGAAGAAAATTTTGACGGTCCTTTCATTATCGCAGTCAGCTATAGGGACGGCGCATGCCGCCTCGAAACCGGCAATCAGCATATACAAGCATGCTTAGAACAAGGCGTGAAATCCGTTCCTGTCACCGTGCGCATGGCCGAGCGCGCCATCCTCGATGAAAGAAACGGAACCCACAGCTTTACACGCGACCTCGTTTTTGCAACTTCAGGCCCTAGCAATCATCCTGGCGAATATCCCCGTGATCCACGTCATTGGAGAGCCCCTTCTGAAGTTTTTGTGGAAATCAGGCAACTAAAACAAGAAGGAAAAATTTCTCTGGTAAAAGAACAGACGTGGACAATGGATTCTGCTGCCGAGGGCGACTGGATTCAAAACTTCATAAACAGCCCGTCAAAACGGCAAACGCTTCCCTCTGCACCGCCGGAGCCGAAAAAACCCGATCCAAACCCTTTCAAAGGTGCCTTTAAAAACTCCGCTAAGAACGGCGCATCGGCAGCCCCGGCTGCAGGCTCCCCCAAAGGCGGATCTACTGCAAGCCCGGCTGGCGGAGGCTCAGGAAAACGTATTCCCATGCCTGTTGCTCCCATACCCGCGCCTTTACTACCGCGACGAACATCAAGACCTTAAATGCGCCTCTGGACCCTTCACCCCTCTTACCTCGACGCAAAAGGCCTCGTCGCGCTCTGGCGTGAAACGCTGCTGGCTCAGGCAGTCCTGCACGGCAAAACGAAGGGTTACAAAAACCACCCGCAATTAATACGCTTTCGTGAACGCAAAGATCTGCTCGAAAAATATCTGCACGCCATCTGCAACGAAGCCGATGCCCGCGACTACAACTTCGACCGCAAAAAAATCATAGAACTTCGCGCCAAAGCACCCAAAACGATCCCGGTCACAAAAGGCCAGGTTAATTACGAATGGCAACACCTACTCAAAAAACTCAAAACCCGAGATCCCGCGCGGCATAAAGAAAATAAAAAACTGAAAACGCCGCCTAAGACGTTTCCAGTTTTTAAAGTCATGCCCGGTAAAAATATCGAGCCATGGGAAGTGATCTAAGCCGCTTTCGCTCCACAATTCTTGAGCGCCAGAATGTCGATGGGCTTTCCACCTTCCAAAAATGATTTAAGACTTGAGAGCACAAGCGGCCAGCCTTTCGAAATACGTCCCGCCATATACTCACTAAGTTTGCTATGGATCACATCCAACTTCACGAGGTCTCCCACCGTCTCAATTTCAAACACGACCTGCGATACGTCGTCAGGAAATTCCGGCTCCGCCCAGCTCAGCACAAGACGTTTAGGCGGCGAATTTTCGAGCACCTTTCCCACCACATTCACAGAATTGTCAGCGCGCTGCATTTCCCATTTCGACCCCTTTTTCCAATCCGAAACCAGAGGAAATCCCCAATACTGACGCGTAAATTCTGGCGTCACAATCGCCTGCCAGACTTTTTCCGGCGTGCTTTTGATATAGGTCGTGTAAACAAAGTCAGGTCTCGTCATTGTCGGCCTCCTTTAAGGCTTGTTTGAGGTTATGCAGCGCATCGAGCCGCCCTTGCTCAAACCTGCTGATCCAGCGGACGTAAATCTCATGGACGGGCACAGGGTTGAGGTAGTGCAGCTTTTCGCGCCCCTGTTTCCGGGTGACGACCAGATTGGCCTCCTCCAGCAAAACAAGATGCTTGGTCACCGCCTGGCGGCTCATCTTATGTCCCTCGCAAAGCTCCCCGAGCGTCAGCCCGTTTTTCTTGCGTAGACGATCCAGCAATTCCCGGCGGCTTACATCAGCAAGAGCCTTGAACACTTTGTCATCGTTGGTGACCATACCTCTATAATATGCAACTTTTTGGTTGCCTGTCAAGAAGAAAAAAACACCTTGTATAAAGGTCATTTAACTCTAACTTTGATGGGAGTTTTAAACGAACAAGGATCCACACAATGCCCAAAAACGTAATTTGCCTCTGGTACGACGGCGACGCGGAAGAAGCCGCCAAATTCTATGCCAAAACTTTCCCCAACAGCAGTGTGGGCGCCGTGCACCGCGCCCCCGGCGATTTTCCGACCGGCAAACAAGGAGACGTGCTGACGGTCGATTTTACGGTGGTGGGAATACCCTGTGTCGGCCTGAATGGCGGCCCGATGTTCAAACACAGCGAAGCATTCTCCTTTCAGATCCAGACAGAAGATCAGGCCGAAACCGACCGCTATTGGAATGCAATCGTGAAGAACGGCGGCCAGGAAAGTGACTGCGGATGGTGCAAGGATAAATGGGGTCTCTCCTGGCAGATCAGCCCCCGCGTGCTGATCGAAGGGGTAACAAGCAAAGATAAAGCCATCGCCAAACGCGTGTTCGATGCGATGATGACAATGCAGAAAATCGACATCGCTAAAATTGAAGCAGCAGTGAAAGGAAAATGACAATGCGCGTCATGGTATTCGTAAAAGCAACTGAAGACAGTGAAAAAGGCATGGACCTCTCCACGCCCCAGTTCCAGAAATTGCTGGAAGATATGGGCAAATTTAATGAAGAGCTGAAAAAAGCCGGCATTCTCGGCGACATCGCTGATGGCCTTAAACCCTCTTCCGCGGGCAAGCGCGTCGCATTCGACGGCGACAAACGCACGGTCATTAACGGCCCCTTCCCCCACCCCCGCGAACTGGTTGCGGGTTTCTGGATCTGGAACGTTAAGGATATGGACGAAGCGGTCGAATGGGTAAAGCGCTGCCCCAATCCTATGTTCGGCCCGAGCGAAATCGAAATTCGGCCATTCTATGAAATGGAAGATTTTCAGTAGTAGAGCCGTCATCCCGAGGAGCTTTTGCGACGAGGGATCTTCATAGAACGGATAGGGCAAAGATCCCTCCGCGCTAAAGCGCGTTCGGGATGACGTTAGAGCTGTGCTTTCGCTTTCCCATCTGCTAAAACACTCTCCATGCCAAAACTTAATAATAGATCACCCATCCACATCATTGGCGCCGGCCTCGCCGGCTCTGAAGCCGCCTGGCAGGCCGCGCAAATGGGCGCGCCAGTCATCCTGCACGAAATGCGGCCCAATGTTAAAACCGCCGCGCATAAGACGGATGGCTGCGCCGAACTCGTCTGCTCCAATTCCTTCCGCTCCGACGACAAGGAAAACAACGCCGTCGGTCTGCTGCATGAGGAAATGCGCCGCTGCAATTCCCTGATCATGCGCGAAGGCGATAAAGCCGCCGTGCCTGCGGGTGGCGCCCTCGCCGTCGACCGCGATATTTTTTCCGCCGCCGTAACAAAAGCTTTAAACGATCACCCGCTCATCACGATTCAACGCAGTGAAGTTCCCGGCCTGCCGCCGCAGGACTGGGACAGCGTCATCATCGCCACCGGCCCGCTGACATCACCCGCGCTTGCGGAAGGCATTAAAAACCTCACCGGCCACGACGCGCTCGCCTTTTTCGATGCCATCGCGCCGATTGTATATTTCGACTCCATCGACATGAGCAAAGCCTGGTTCCAGTCACGCTATGATAAAGCCGGCCCCGCCGGAACCGGCAAAGACTACATCAACTGCCCGATGTCCGAAGAACAATACGGCGCCTTCATCAATGCTCTCCTCACCGCCGAATACGGCGAATTTAAAGAATGGGAAAAGAACACGCCCTATTTCGAAGGTTGCATGCCCATCGAAGTCATGGCCTCCAGAGGCCCCGAAACTTTGCGCTTCGGCCCAATGAAACCGGTCGGCCTCACCAACCCGCACACCGGCGAGCGCGCGCACGCCGTTGTACAACTGCGACAGGACAATAAACTCGGCACGCTCTACAACATGGTCGGCTTCCAGACCAAAATGAAATACGCCGAGCAAACACGCGTCCTTAAAATGATTCCCGGCCTTGAAAACGCGGTCTTCGCACGCCTCGGCGGATTACACAGGAACACCTTTATCAATTCCCCAAAACTGTTGGATGAATCCTTGAAATTAAAAAACCAAAACCGGCTGCGCTTCGCCGGACAAATCACCGGCTGCGAAGGCTATGTCGAAAGCGCGTCCGTCGGTCTGATGGCCGGACGCTTCGCCGCCAGCGAAAAACTGGGCCTGCCGCTCTCCTTCCCGCCCGCCACCACCGCGCTCGGCGCATTGCTCAACCACATCACCGGCGGCGCGGACGCTGAAACCTTCCAGCCAATGAACATTAATTTCGGCCTCTTCCCGCCGCTCAATGACGACGAAATGTTCACGATCTCTGCTAAAGGTAAAAAAATCCGCGTCCGCGGCATGGACAAGAAAAAACTTATTACATCCCGCGCTTTGCGCGATCTTGATTTATGGCTGGGTAACAACGGGAATGCCCGCACGGTCCGCTACGGGTAAAAATCTTTAAGCGGAAATATCCGCCACAATAGCCGCTATCATACCGGGCGAACTCTTTTGAAGCAGAGGACTCTCATGCTGCCGCGGCGCTTCAGGCTCCGCATCCATGCTCGGTTCCGGAATGGATCCCGGCGGTTGCTCCGCAACCCATTTGAAATAAGCATTAAAACCAGGACTCTTCTCAACCTTTTTAAAATCGCCATCAAGAGTTTCACCTTGCGTTATTATACTTTCGCATAAAGGCGAAGAATCCTCCGGCATTGCGCATTGTTCTTTGACAGTTTCTAATTCATCTTCAAAGCGCGCCTTCATGCCGTTAAAATCTTCGAGCGACACCAGCGGATTGCCAGGCAATTTGGCAGTAAGCGCAAAAGAACCGGTCGGCTCAAGATTTCTCACGGCACGCTCATGAAACATTCTATACAACGTATGCAAATTGTTGATCCGCCACTGCACATTGGCAGGCTCGGCTTCACGGGCGGCGTTAGTTTTCTTCACGTCTTGATTAGAAAAATAAGCCCCCGTCGCGGCGGACGCGGCAAATAAAACAACTAATCCAATTTTTGATATCGGGCGCATATCCCTAACCTTCCAAGGCCTTTAACATAATAAAAATAACCCTGAGATGCAAGGAAAATAGCATGAACGAGGTAAACCATGCAAAAAAGGACCCGTTAAGGGTCCTTTTGGGTAATTTTTGGATACCGTCCTAAACAGTCTCGTCGAAAACCTGGCCGCCCTTGCCCAGCGAATGGCTTGAATTCTCAAGCTTTTTACGGGTATCGCGCGAGGTATCCTCGGCCTCTTTGGCGCTCAGAGCCTTCTTTCTCGAGGCCACAATCTCGTCCCGGCGCTTTTTCTCGGTTTCGTCGGTTTTATCGTGCTTGCGCGGCTCCGGCTTGGGCTGCGTCCGTTCGGTCGCGCCTGTGCCCTGCAGCTGTCCTATGCTTCTTGTCGGATCGACCATGGGAGTTACTCCTACTCTACCCCTCTGAATCTATTCACTTATCCAGAGTATTATACCAATTCCGGGTTAATTTATCATAAAAAGTGCACCCGGGAAGCATTTTTTTATGCGGCCAGAAAAACCCTCAATTCCTTGAAATACGGGGGCACCCCCATCCGGGAAGCAAAAACGTCATACCCCGCCCGCCGGATCTGCCGCATGTAAATCCGGGCCAGCGCCTGGCTGGCGCTCAAAAACCGGTTTTCCGATTTTATATTGCCGACAAACTGCGCCGCAATCTCCCGCGCCACATCTTTGAGTCCCTCTTCCGGCTTTAAAAAATCATGCAGTTGCCGCAGGCTTACCCCGTGCCGCTCCAGCAATTCCTCGGGCAAATAACACCTTCTCTGGCTTGCGTGAAACGGTACGGCGCGTAACAATCCAGCAATCGCGTAATTCACCGCCACCGGCTGCACGGGCTCAAACTCCGGATCGCCCCCCGCCGCCTTCACCGCCAATCTCATCAACGGAGTGGATGTAAAATCGGCATAATGCAAAAATCCATCCATCGTCGTCGGCAATACATTCTCAAGATCGAACTCGCGCGCGTAAATCAGGGTTTCAAAATCCTCCCGCTCCAGCCCGTGCTTTCTAATCGCCTCGGCCAGGGGTTTCAAAA
>JADMIO010690349.1_pt1 | contig 28452 bp, 32 predicted proteins | sample 8958161 | NCBI WGS metagenome assembly JADMIO01 (sample SAMN16585339, study PRJNA669376) | soil metagenome | isolation source: Crop rotation soil | place: USA: Cullars Rotation, Alabama | collected 2011 | reverse complement strand
CCGCGACTTCAAGTCACGTGAATTCCAAGCTTCGGATCCCACTGTGCTGGAAAGGGGGAGAACACTCAAAATCCAGAGCCACTTCTAAGACGCAACCTAAAAGAAAATCAATCCCAACATATTGACCCCTTATATTTTTCTTATGACAATTCCGGACATTCTTGATATTTTGAATATCATGGATATCATTTTAGTGGAGGCGATGCGCCGGGGGAGTGGGGAATCGTGCCTCGCCTGCCCTTCCATGAAACGTGGGGAAGGCTTATCCGTAGCCCGGCGCGCGACGGCATCCTCACAGGGGATGGCGGGTCCGCTCGGGGTTTCTACAAGGTGTCGGACAAACAAAAAGGCCCGCCGCATTCTAGTCACATGCAACGGGCCAATGTTGGCGAGCTTCTTACTCGGAGCGATCCGGGCGGAAGTAGCACCAGTAGGTGCCGGCGCCTTGACCGTTGTACGTGCTGTCGCACGGCCATAGGGAGTAGGGGATGCCGCCGGGGTTCACTTGGGCCCACGGATCGAGCAACTTACCCTGCCAAGCAACGAACTGCGGGTTGGTTGCGGTACCAACGGCAGCGGTCTTGGTGGAGGTGTCGGCTCGGCCGAAGACGCCCTTCTTTCCGAACAGGTAAACCGTGTTCGTGAAATCCCAGACGTAGTAGCCGGAAGTAACGCCAGCGCTGTTGGGGCTGGGGTCGCCACCCGGGTTGAAGAGACACGGAACAACCGCGCCCACGGCGCCGCCGGGGCAGTTCAAGGACGGAGTGGCGAAGCCACGGCCCTTGATGTTGATCTTCTGGACATCCCAGAAGACAACCGCAACCGCGTTGTTGTTGACCGAGGAGCTGTTCAGAGTGTGGAAGTAGCCGTTCATGTTCATACCGACGAGGGCCGGCTTGACATTCGCGTTGTACGTTTCCGCGGCGACGGTAACGGTGTTACCGGTCGGGTTCTGCCACAGATCATAGTTCTTCATATACGGCTGCAGAGAGTTCGCATAGAAGCACTCCGACATGGCGATGCGCTCAGGCGTCGTCCAGGGAGCGGTGGTGATGGCATTGGCGGGAACCGGGTGAACAACACCGGTGGCCCACAGACCGTTCTCCGGTCGGGCAACGAAGCCCTGCGGGAACTGATCGTCCGAGTCGGACAGATAAATCTGGCACGACGTACCGGACTGCTTCATGTTGCTGATGTAAGCAGTCTTCTTCGCGGCTTCTTTCGCCTGGGCGAAAACCGGGAAGAGGATGGCTGCGAGGATCGCGATGATGGCGATAACTACGAGAAGTTCAATAAGCGTAAACGCTCTTCGCATTATGATTTCAACCTCCGATGCTCGATTTCTCGAGCGGGTGGGGCTTCCTTTTACGATGCCCATTTGTTCTGAATAAGCACCCTGATTGAAAGTTCCCTCGAAAAATATGATATCGCAACTTTTCCGAGTTTTTGCAAATTTAGGTTAAAAAAATCTTTGGTTGGATATCCGGATTCGCAATTGATATCCTACGGGTTCCGTGACCTTGCCGGGCAACTGGTTGGCACGGCGAAGCACGAGCGCGATGCGCCCGTCATCGATGAATTTGCTTGGGGATTAGCGGCCGGAAACGGTGTCGGAACCCGTCTTGCCTTCAAAGCTTTCGCCGGCGTGAGGCATCGAAACGTCCTCGACAGCGGGTCCGCGATCGCCTTCCGCGAAGTTGACATCCTCGCCCCCGAGCGGATACTCCTTGCGGAGGGGATAGCCGATCCAATCGTCGGGGAGAAGAAAACGAGTGACGAGCGGATTTCCCTCGAACACGATGCCGTACATGTCGGCGGTTTCCCGCTCGGGATACTCGGCACCAATAAAGATGGACTTCACGGACGGAACTGTTTGGCCATCATCGACGCCGACCTTCACGAATATCCGCGAGTAGTGCCGGAGCGACATCAGATTGTAAATGACTTCGAATCGCTCCTCGAAGTCCCTTTCATGCGGCCATGTGCTGTAGTCGGCACCAAGGCACTCGCTGAAATACCCGTAGTCCAGTTCCGGATCTTCCTTCAGAAAACGAATCACGTCGGCGATGGACTCCCGCTTAACGCAGAGGAATGTCTCCCCTCGATCAACTTTGACCTTCAGCAGAGCATCGGGCATAGACGCCTTGATGCGCGCCACCTCGAGGCGCTCGCCCTCGAGCATGGGGACCGACATCAGTTCGCCTCCAAGGCGATTTCGCCGAGCTTCGCGGGATCGAGGGTCGTTGTCTCATCCCAGTCGATCGCCCCCACCCGGAGCATGTAAACGTAGCCTACGACCCAGGTGATCATGTACAGCAAAAATTCGATGAAGCTGAACATTTTGAAGTTCCACTCGGCGTGCTTGAAGATCGTCATCCAACTCCAGAGGAAAACAACCTCGATGTCGAACAGAATGAAAACGATCGCAACCAGATAGAACTTGATCGGGAACCGCTCGCGGGCACTGCCCTCGGGAGCGACGCCGCACTCATAGGGCGACGACTTATAGGGCGTTAGCTTTTTCGGCCCCAGCACCCAGCTTAACGTGACCATCGCCGCACAGATAAGCGCGGCCACACCGATCAGCATCAGCATTCCGAGATACGGATCACTCATGAGCTTTGAGAATACCCGCGCGCGACGGGGGAGCGGAGGGCTATCATTCCAGTTCGGCAATGAACGTCGGCCCCCTCATCGAACAGCTCCTGTCCGGGCAAGATCTCGCGCCCGAGCAGGCGGAGTCATTGATGGCGTTCATGATTTCGGGGGAGGCGGGTGATGCGCAGATCGCGGGCGTTTTGATCGCACTCAAAGCGAAGGGGGCGACAGGTCGCGAACTGGCCTCCTTCGTTCGTGCCATGCGGGCGGCGGCGACTCCCCTGCACCATGATCTCCCTCAAGTGGTCGATACCTGCGGAACCGGCGGCGGAGCTCCATCCTTCAACCTTTCGACAGCCACGGCATTCATCGTGGCCGCGGCGGGTGGACGAGTCGCCAAGCATGGAAATCGCGGGGTGACGAGCAGTTGCGGCAGCGCAGATGTTCTCGAGGGGCTCGGGGCGAACATGGATCTCGACATCGAGCGTAAGACCGCTCTACTCCATAACATCGGCATCACCTTTCTCTTTGCCCCCGCCCATCATCCGGCCATGCGGCATGTTGGTGCCGTTCGGAAAGCACTGGGAACTCGGACCGTTTTCAATCAGCTCGGCCCGCTCGCCAATCCAGCAGGGGCAAACCGCCAGATCATTGGGGTTTACGATGCTTCCCTTCTTAAACCGATGGCCGATGCTCTGCGAGATTTGGGAACTGACCGTGCTTTGGTCGTGCACGGAGACGACGGGATGGATGAAATCTCGCCTTGCGCCGACTCGCAGGCTTGGCGGGTTTGGAGGGGTGTGGCCGAGCCGGTCGCGATGAAGCTCTCTGAATTGGGTTTGGCGCCGATCGATCCCGCCACTCTCGCTCCCGGTTCAGATGCCACGGAGAACGGGGCGATCTTACGAGAAGCGCTAAGCGAGGCGGCCTCGCCTCGTTTCCAAGCCATACTTCCCTCCGCGGCGGTGACGCTATGGCTGGCGGGCCTGGCGGACGTGCCGTTGCAGGGCGTCGCCTTGGCGCGGGACGTAGTGGCTTCCGGGGCGGCGGCACGGAAGCTGGACGAGTTCATCGAGGCGACACGAGCGTGAGCAAACTGCGGGAGATCTTTGAGCACAAGGCGAGTGAAGTTGCCGACGCCAAGATTCGCCTACCTATGTCGGAATTGAAGGCGGCGATCGCGGACTGCCTGCCGACGAGGGGGTTCGAAGCGGCAATCCGGGTCCGAACGGGAATCGGGCTGATCGCGGAGGTTAAGAAAGCGAGCCCATCGCAAGGCTTGATTCGAGAAGACTTTGATCCGGTGGCCGTCGCCGAGGCCTACTCTCGGGCGGGGGCGACCTGCCTGAGCGTCCTTACCGACGAAAAATACTTTCAGGGTTCGGCAGAAAACTTACGGCGTGTGCGAGGGGCCATCGATCTGCCGTTGCTTCGCAAGGATTTCGTGGCCGACCCATATCAACTCTTGGAGGCCAGGCTTTGGGGAGCGGACGCGATACTCCTGATTGCAGCCGGGTTGGACGACGTTCAGATGAGCGAGCTTCACGCCCACGCGCTAGAGCTTGGGTTGGACGTCCTTGTGGAGGCGCACAATGAAGAAGAGGTTGAGCGCGCCAACATACTCGAGGCGACTCTGATCGGCATCAACAACCGCGATCTGAGTACCTTTCGAACCGTGCTTGCCACGAGCGAGCGCCTGTTGCCGTTAATCAGAAGTGAGGCGGTGAAAGTGAGCGAAAGCGCCCTGAGCAAGCCGGAAGACGTTCGGCGAGCCAAACGAGCAGGAGCCGACGCGGTCTTGATCGGAACCGCGTTCTGCAAGGAACCAGATATCGAAGCAGCCGTGCGACGGGTGATGGAATGGTGACCCGGGTAAAGATTTGCGGCATTACGAGACCCTCTGACGGCGACAAAGCCCTGGAATACGGGGCGGATGCGCTGGGTTTCGTGATGGAGCCGACGAGCCCACGCTATGTCGGTGCGAACTTCGAGATCATGGATTACATTCGGGCCCTTGGCCCGTACGTGACGACGTTCGCCGTTTACGGCCGCGTGGCCGAGCCCTTCCCTGCCGTCACCCTTATTCAGCATGTTGAAGGCAGCTGCTTTCACCCCCACGTGTTGTCGCTGCGGATGCGGGCAGGTGAAATCCTCACCTATCAAGCGTCCGAGCACTGCCGCGCGCTTTTGCTCGATGCTTTCGACCCCCATGCTTTCGGCGGCACCGGGACAACGGTGGACTGGATGGCGGCGAAAGTCTTTGTCGAGTCGACGCCCTTGCCTGTCATCCTGGCCGGCGGTTTGAATCCGGAGAATGTCGCTTCGGCGATCGCAACCGTTCGACCCTACGGAGTCGACGTCAGTTCCGGCGTCGAATCCACACCGGGGGTCAAGGACCCCGCCAAGATGCGCGATTTCATCGCCGCCGTCAAGCGGTAAGACCTTTAGTGAGGGCCTGGCCCCGGTCGCAATATCAGGACGCGCCCAACAGAAAGCGCCGCATCAAGCGGCGCTAATACTGCGTTACGATCGCGCTACTTCCCCGCTTCCTTCTTTAGGATTTCGATCGCTTTCTCAACGACGGGATCCTTTCCGTCGGCGACGGTGCCGGTGACTTCCTCATCGGGAACGCGTGGATTCTTTTCGAGTCGCTCGCCCTTAGCGGAGATGTAATCGCTGACGGGGATTTGGATCGAAAACCCTTCGGGCAAACGCTGGAAAGTCGACGCCAGGACCGCGCCTGCGGAGCGACCGCCAATGAATTTGGCTCCGACGCCTTCTTTCAGGGCAGATGCGCAAATCTCGGAGGCGCTGGCGGAGCCGCGATTGAGAAGCACGGCGATCTTGCCTTTGAAGTAAGGAACGCCTTCCCGGGCACGGGTCTTCGTCTTGCTGTCCGTCCATTTCGCGATGTCCTCGACAGCCGTGGACTTGTCCGGATTGGCCTTGACGTAATCGTCATAAGTTCGCCGAGAAACGAAAGTGCCATAGATCGTATCGGGCGGCATGAGGAGCGAAAGGAGGTGGTTCAGGTTATTCACTGCGCCGCCGCCATTGCTTCGGAGATCGAGCACGAGGAACTTCGCCTTGGCGCTGGCTTCCTTGATCAGGGTCTCGATATTGGTCCTGTCGTATCCGGTCGAGAACGTGTAAATCTTCATCACGGCCGTGTCCTCGGCCGGCCAAGCCAGGGTTTCCTTCCGGACGATCGAATATTCTTTCAATTCGACTTCAACGTTCTTTACGTCACCGCTCGATTTCTTCAGTTCGAGTTGGAGTTTGGCTCCCCGCTCCCCGGTTAGGGCATCGGGATTTTCCGGCTTTTTGCCGTTAACCTTGGTAATGACGTCCCCAATTTCGATCCCGGCGTCCTTGGCGGGCCCGGCTTCCGCGATGCCGCGCACCTTCAGACCTTCCGCATCGGCCCCGCTTTGGACACCCATGCCGATCGTGGTCGTCCGGCCGCGGGCGGCGGCGGATCGGGGCGAGAGAAGGCGGATGTGGCTCAGGCCGAAATCGCGCAACGCACCGTTGATGACGGAGGTGAAAGCTCCGACGGTCTCGGCTTTGTCGAGATCCTCTTGCTTCTTGGTGACCTGCTCGGACCACTTTTTGAAGTCCGTGCCAGGAACGAAGGCCCGGTTCGTAAGGATGTCTTCGATCCCCTTAAGAACGGTTGTCTTCTGCTCCGCCGTCATCGGCGCGGTATTCCCCGCAGGATTCGGCGGTTGCTGTTGCTGCGTGGGAGGGGCGCCTTGGGCGCGAATGGCGATGGCAGCCAGCGAGGCAACCAAAATCGAGGTCAACCGAAATTTGGCCTTCATAGTAGGAACTCCAATGAACATCTTACGCGAACGCACCGACGAAACATTAACGAAGTTGTTCATTTTTCAGAATATGAAATTCAAGAGTCTTGCAACGATAGCCGATAATCTAGACACGTGAGAATTCTCGTAACAGGCGGCGCGGGATTCATCGGCAGCCACGTGGTCGATCGCATCATTCATGCCGGGCATACACCCGTTGTATTGGACAATCTGTCCTATGGAACGCTGGACAACCTCCCGTCGGGTGTCGAACTGATTCGCGGCGACATTCGGGATCGGGAATTGGTTCAGCGTACGTTGAAAGGGTTTGACGCCGTGGCGCACTTAGCGGCGCAGCGGTCGGTGGTCGGATCGATGAAAGACCCCCATTTCGATGCCGAAGTCAATGTTCTCGGCACCATCAATCTCCTGGATGCGGCCGAATCGACCGGTGTGAAGAGTTTCGTATTCGCTTCTACCGGTGGCGCCCTATATGGAGAGACGGACGGGCGACCCACGCCCGAGGATCATCCCACTTTTCCCGAATCTCCATACGGAGTTTCCAAGCTTGCGGCGGAAAACTATGTGAACCACTACTCGCGCCGCTCGTCGATGAAGGCGATCACGCTTCGCATGGCCAACGTTTACGGCCCTCGCCAAGGGGCGGGTGGCGAGGGCGGCGTCGTGGCGATATTTAGCGAGCGTGCCCTTGCCGGTCAGTCCGTCGCGATCTTCGGCGATGGCGAGCAGACTCGCGACTACGTTTACGTCGCGGATGTTGCCGAAGCCTTCCTACTCGGCCTCACGGCGACAGAATCCTGCACGGTCAACATCGGAACCGCCATTGAAACGAGCGTTAATGGCCTCGTCTCCGGGATCGAAGCCGTTACGGGAAAAACGGTGCAGCGGGACTATCATCCCGCCCGCCCCGGCGAGATCCGCCACAGTTCGCTCGAGATCACTCGAGCTCGATCAGCTCTCTCCTGGTCGCCGGCACATTCGTTTGAAGCAGGATTGGCCAAGACCGTAGAGTCCTTCTCAATGGTCCAGACAGACTAGCTTCACGTCGCCTGACTCGCAAACAAAAGCGGGGCTGCCTTTATGAAGGCAGCCCCGCTCAAAACTTGGGTTCCTAGAACCGAACCAGGACGCCGACCTGGAAGCCGCGGAGGGCGGCTTTGGAGCCATAGCTGTACTTGGCTTCAAGAGCGATTTTGGGGATGCCGGGAACGCCGACGCCGCCTACGTTTCCGAGGGGGAGTCCGACGCCGATCATGAAACCGAGGCCGCTGACGCTATCGAAGCTATTGTTGCGGGCGGTGGCGTTGCCGTAGAAAAATCCGGTCAAGCCGTAAATCCCGTTGGGACCGGCGGCGGGGGTGTTGTAAACCGCATAGATGCGCCACAGGTTGCCGTCCGCGCTGCTGCTGCCGCCGATGCCGCCCTTCACAAGGAAGTTCACGCCGACGCGGGCATCGCCCACGAACGGCAGAGACACGAGCGACTGGGAGATGCCGAACATGAGGCCTTTAAGCGTCCCGCTTCCTCCCCCGTTCAGGTCGATGCTGTTGCTTTGATAGTAAGAAACCTCTAGCTGAGGCAGCGACTTCTGGGCCGCGGCATAGGCGGAGCCGGTAACGAGAGCTAAAACGAGGAGTTTGCGCATAGGTTCACCTTAGGGGACGTGTGACGGAAGGCCGTTGAATCGTAGAATACTGGAAAGTGAGGCAGAAATGGTAAAGCTCGGTTTTCTCGCATTCTCCATCGCGATCATCGGATGCGCGCACGGCCAGGTCATGGGCGGTCCCGTAGATTATAAAGTCGGTACGACAGACTGCCAAGGTTATGTTGCCGTCGACACAATGAAATCTGGAAAGCGTCCCGGCATTCTGATCATCCACGATTGGAACGGGATCGACGAATATGAGCAGAGCCGCGCCGCGCAGCTTGCAAAGATGGGCTACGTGGCCCTTTGCGCCGATATCTATGGCAAGGGCGTTCGACCCAAGAACAACGACGAAAGCGGGGCTCAAGCCTCCAAGTACAAAGCCAATCGCGCGCTTTACCGCGAGCGGCTGATGGGGGCGCTCGAACTGTTGAAGAAGGACCCGAATGTCGATCCGAACAAAGTGGCCGCCATCGGTTATTGTTTCGGAGGCACGGGTGTGCTGGAGTTGGCCCGGATGGGAGCCGACCTCAAGGGAGTCGTTTCCTTCCACGGCGGCCTCGATGCGGATCCGACTATGAAGGCCGGCCCTGTCCTGCCTCGAGTGCTCGTCCTCCATGGCGCGGACGATCCCTTCGTGCCCCCCGCCCAAGTCTCCGACTTTAAGAAAGAGTTCGCGCAGGCGAACATGGAATTCGTCGCTTACCCGGGCGCTGTTCACGCCTTCACCGAACCCCACGCGGGGAACGACAAGGCCAGCGGCGCGGCATATAACAAGGCGGCGGATGAAGGGTCTTGGGCGAAGATGAAAACTTTCTTCGGCGAGCTCTTTAAGTAGATATGAAACCCGGTGGGACGGGCGACCTGCAGCGCTACCCGTCCCACCGGGATTTGAATCCACAAGGTTCGACTAACCGCGAAGGCGGCGCTACCTTACACAATAGAGAGTCCGGGCAGGATGCTCGTTGCCAATTATGCGGACTCTCATTTGGCTGAAATACCGATTTATCGGCGACGCCGTTATGGCGACGCCCTTGCTGCGATCCGTACATGCGTCGCAGCCGGAGAGCCTGCGCATCTACGCCGCCAAACATCTTGTGGAATTGTTCGCGGCCGAGCCTTACGCCGAGGCGGTCGAACCGACCGGAAAAGTTAAAGGAATCGGGCCGTTTTTTGCACAGATTCGCGAACTTCGGCAAGCCGGAGTGGAGCGGGTTTTTCTGGTCAACCGGAGCGCTCGCTCTGCCGTCATCGCCCGTTTCGCCGGAATTCGGCAGAGGATCGGGCACACGACGGAAGGGCGAGGTGCCCTACTAACCCACCGCGTCCCTTACGACGTCGTCAAGTTCGAAGCGGAATGCTACGGCGATTTATGCCGAGCTGTCGGAATGGAGTGCGAGGATCAGCGGGTCTACCTGACTCGGTCGGCGCCGGAGCATAGCCGGGCCGTCGGGATCCAACCGGGCTCGACGGCCATGCACAAGGCGATTCGACCGGAGCACCTCGCTTTGCTCGTTAAGGCGGTGAGAGATCAGGGCCGTCCGATCGTGCTTCTGGGCGGCAAAGATGAACGCCCTTACGGCGATTCCCTTCTTGCGCTGACCGGCCGAGAAGGGATCGAAGATAAGATCGGGGCGTGTTCCCTTAGGCAAACGATGGACACGATCGCGGGGCTGGGACAGCTCTTTTGCGGCGATACCGGGCTCGTCCACATCGCCGCCGGTCTGGACACGCCGAGCGTCAGCGTTTTCGCTTCCACGCCGGCTTCCAAATGGGGACACCCCTACGGTCCCCATCAAGTAATCGATATCGGCAGCCCCCTTGTCGAGAAACTGGATCCCTTGCAATTGGTCTCGGCCTTGGAGAAGCGTTCATGACCTTTGAGGAAACCCTGTCGCAAATCGGAATCGAACCCACTCCGGACCTCATCGCGGGCTTTGCCGCTTTCGAGGAAGATCTTTACGCGCAGAACGCGGTGATGAATTTGACGCGGGTGGCCCGCGAAGAGTGCTGGATCCGTCATTTCGTTGACTCGATCTTGTTCCACGATCTTATCCCGAAGAACGCTCGACTTCTAGATATCGGATGCGGGCCGGGATTTCCCGCTTGGCCCCTCGCCTGGGCCCGACCCGACCTAAAAGTGGTCGCCATGGACGCGGGCAACAAGATGCTTGGCTTTCTCAAGAGGCACCCGCTTCCGAATCTGGAGACGCTGCTGCTGCGGGCGGAGGACTATCGGATCGCGGGTCGATTCGATGTCGTCACGGGTCGCGCCTTGGCTCCTCTTTCAACTCAACTGGAACTCAGCGCCCGGCCCTGCGCGATGCGTGGGGCCGTGATCCCAATGCGCACGCCGGCCGACGGGCCAGAGATCCAACGGTTGACCACGATCCTCGGTTTGAAACTGGAACGGGTCGAAGAACGGATGCTGCCGGTGATCGAGGCGCCTCGTACCTTTCCCATCTATCGAAAAGAAGGCACGACGGCGAGCGGCTACCCGCGTCGATGGGCAGAGATGAAGGCTAAGCCGCTTTAGGCGGTGCCCCGAGCGAGGACTTCCTGAACTCGTTCGACGGCCTCTTCCAGTGTGGGCAGGATGTTTTGATCGCCCAAGAGACGATGGAATTCGGCTTGCTCGAAGAGCTTGGCAGGCTGCCCCCGCACGCCGCAAAGGATCAGTTCCCGACCGGAAGCATGCAACTTGTCGGCAAGAGTCTCCAGCGCGTGAAGTCCGGTCGCATCGATTGCCGTCATGTTGCGCAACCTCAAAAGGACAACTTTCGGAAGGAATTGGAGTTCGTCTTCGATCACGTCCAGTTTGTCCGTGGCCCCAAAAAGAAAGGGCCCATGAATCCTGAACGCAACCGCGCCCTCGGGAATAGGATTCATCTGCAGGCTATGGACACGACCCTCTTCAATGTATTCCGGAGTCACTTTTGAGACCGTCGTCGTCGCGGTGACCTTACGAATATATAGGAGAGCGGCGAGTATCATGCCCGCCTCGACGGCTACGGTGAGGTCGGCGAACACCGTCAAGGCGAAGGTGATAATCCACACGGCGATATCCGCCTTGGTGAGCTTCAATATCTCCTTGATGGCTCCCCATTCGCCCATGTTGTAAGCGACAACGAAGAGAATTGCGGAGAGGACGGCGAGGGGAATTTTGGCGGCCAATGGAGCGGCGAAGAGGAGGATCGCGAGGAGCGTGAGGGCATGGATCATGCCTGCGACGGGTGTTTTCGCGCCGGACCGAATATTCGTTGCCGTACGGGCAATAGCTCCCGTGGCGGGTAGCCCGCCGAATAGCGGCGATACGATATTCGCGAAACCTTGGGCGAAGAGTTCAACATTTGGATTGTGACGGTCGCCGGACATTCGATCGGAAACAACCGCCGAAAGTAGAGACTCGATGGCACCCAGCATCGCGACCGTGAGAGCCGGCGAGAGGAGCGGCATCAGAAGATCGGCCCGGAACCGGGGAATGTGCAGTTCGGGCAGACCGGCCGGAATTTGACCGAAACGGGAACCGATCGTTTCCACCGGCCAGTGGAGAGCGATGGCAACGGCCGTGCCCACGAAGAGCGCGAGGATCGAGCCGGGAATGCGCTTCGAAAGGCGCATCGTGACGACGATCAGCAGAAGGGAGCCCGCGGCGAGGGCGGTCGTGGGCCGCGAGTAAGTTGCCGCATGACCGCTCAAGGCCGCCATTCGATCCGCGAACTCGCTGGGTACCTTGTCGATTTGAAGACCGAAGAAATCTTTGATTTGAGTGCTGGCAATGAGGATGGCGATGCCGTTCGTGAAGCCAACGACGACCGGTCGTGGGATGTACTTGACGGCTTGGCCAAGCCCGGTCACGCCGAGAAGAGCGATGATCACTCCCGCCATCAGAGTACACATGAATAGGCCGTCGATGCCGTGCTTTTGCACGATGCCCGCCACGACAACCACAAACGCGCCGGTCGGCCCCCCGATTTGGGTCATCGATCCGCCCAGAGCCGAGATCAGGAAGCCCGCGATGACGGCGCAGTAGATGCCCGATTGGGGCGGAACGCCGCTGGAGATAGCAAAGGCCATCGCGAGCGGGAGAGCGACGAGTCCAACCGTTACGCCAGCGACCAAGTCGGCCGCGAATTTGCTCCAACTGTAGGATCGCAGTGCCCCGACGGACTTGGGTAGGGCAAATTCGGCCACTTACGCTTCGAGTCCTTCCAGCATGGCCAGCGCCTCCTTCAAGTGAGCCCGAAAGTATTGGCGCATCGTATCGAGCACATCGATCAGGAGCGGGTCCCGGAGGGCGTAAAAAACCTGGTTGCCTTCTTTGCGATTCACCACGAGCCGCTTCGCGCGGAGGACCGCGAGATGCTGGCTGGCATTGGCCGGCTCGACGCCAATCTGCTCGATCAGATTCCCAACTGTGAGCTCGCCTTCCCGTAAGCACTCGATGATGTGGATTCGCGTGGGGTGGGCCAAGACTTGAAACACATCGGCTTTGAAACGCCGAAGGGCGTCCTGCGGTAAATCACCGGAATTGGGCATCGTGTTAGTATATTCGCATTATCGAAACTACGTAACTGTTACCATTGGATTTTTGCGCTTAGAATAACGGTGATGTCCCGATATTTCGCTGCGCTTTTGTTCGGCATTGCCCTAATGCTCACGGGAGGATGCGGGTCGGGCGCGACGGCGGAACCGGGGCGATACCGAGTTGAGTCTCATGCTCAAATCAAAGGACCCGAGTTCGGGTTTTCCGATGAAGATCATCTTCGCGAGCACTTTTCCAAACATGGGGCCGAGTTTGGCTCTCTGACCCGCGACGAATATTTGGCGAGGGCTCGGGCTCTGCGGGACGCGCCGGTGGGGGGAGACATTCTGCAAATCATCCGCGGCGATACTGTTCGAACCCGATTTGACCGGGCGAAGGGCGACTTCATCGCATTCGATCGGGACTTGACGATCCGCACTTTCTTCCACCCCGGAGATGGGGAGCGGTATTTCAAACGGCAGGCAACTCGACCGCATTGAGGCGGACATCCCAGGGTAGTGACCCGCCGAGCCCACGAGAGAAATCGCAACTAATGAACGGTTGGGTAACGTCTCCCTTCCGTGCCCCAGATCAAGGCCCTGCTCTTTCTGACGCTGCACACGTGGTGGAACTCGCTCCGCCGGTCGCTGCTGACACCACGCCGCGCCTTCGGGCTGGTGCTCTTCTTATTGGCCACGGTGGGGGTTTGGACTTCGCGGCTCGCGCAGATGGCCTTCGCTCGGGACGCCGGCGAGTCGTTCTCTATGATGAAGATGGACCTTCATCTGCCCGCGGAATTTTGGCCGTATGCGTTCATGGCCGAGTTCGGGTTCTTGTCGGTGTTCGCTTTGTTTCTTCCGGCCTCGTGGCTGGTCCTGCCGATCACCTTTAAGAAACCGGACGTCGACATCCTATTCGCGACCCCGGTCTCCCCTCGGCTTCTCTTGGTGACGGCGATGTTTCGAGGTCAACTCAAAATGTCGCTCTACGCCGTGTTTACGCTCTTCGTGCGCGCTAAGAGCTTGGGCCGGTTCGGGGGGCGAGTGAACGCCTCATCCGCCGAGGTGATCCACGATTTTTCGACGGCGCTTTTCTATCTCTTATTGGCGATCATGCTCATCAACTTGCTTCGGACGACTTGGGCGTTCGCGGTGGGGATTTACATTAATCGCGATGACGAAAGAGCGAGGCGCCTTCTGAAGCGGTTCAGGATTCTTGCGCTTTTCACCACGCTCCTCGCCGTCGCGGGTCCCGTCTCCGTGGGGATTCTCCATCCCAATAAAGAGACCTTCCTGGCTTTTTTCAACTCACCTATTCCACGCGTACTGCTATTCCCCGCGACTTTCGCGGGTTGGGTGGCCAATGGCAACCTAACCGGCGAGTCGGCCCTTTTCGCCGGCGCCTGCATGTTCTTCATCGGCATGTCCGCGATCGGGGTTCTGCTCAGCATGCGGCAGACAGATTGGCTCTACGATATCGGCGCGCGTATGTCGGCGCTGTCGACCTCCACCCGTATGGATGACTCCTCGCTGACGCTTTCGGAGACGGCGGCGGTCCAGGGAAATCGAGCGGCGAAGCGATCCAAGTTGCGCCGGTGGGTAGGGAAGCAAAAAGGGCTAGGGCTTTGGGCGTTTCTTTGGCGAGAATGCGTACAGCAACCGTGGGGCGTCCTCTTGGGCTATTCCGTTCTCCTGACGGGCGCCATCGTTTTGCCGATCATTTCCGCGAAGACGACCCGCGGTGCGCTGGTCGGGCCCCTCATTCAAGTCGTGATATGGCCCGTGCTTTTCGGCACACGATTTGGTCCGGCCGCGGGCTTACTGGCGAAGATCGACTTGGTCAAATCCCTTCCATTCAGCTCCACGAAACTGCTTTTCGCGGCGATCTCGATTCGGCTCACGCCGACCGTCGTCGCATTGCTGATCGCGGATATCGCCAACATGGCCCTTGGAAGTTATCCCGTTTCCGCGGGGATCGGCGCATTTTTCGCGCTTCCCTTCCTATTGGCCGCAAACTCGGCCTCCACGGCCATTGCGACCATGCTCGTGCCAGACTTCAGCGACAAGACGCAAGTCGGCCTGTCGGCTTTGGTTAATCTCCTAATCAAGCTAGTCGCGAATCTTCCTTGGGGGATCATTTTTGGCGTCTCGATGATCTGGCTCCCCTTCTGGGCCGCGGCCACGCTCACCATCGTCCCAAATTTCTTTGTGGCCTGGATTTGCCTTTACCAGGCGGGAAAGCTGTACGAGAATTACAATCCGGCAGAGTAGGCCGATTCACTGCTGGACGGTTTTTTGCGGTCACGCGGCCCTTTCCTTCCGGGTGAGGCGGAAGGCTACTTTCCCACTCGTTTCAAGACGACGCCCTTGCTTCCGGTGAACTCGTCGTGAACAATCATCGAGCCATCCTCTTGGGGTTCCAAAATCGGTACGCGGGGGCCCGCCCCGGCCAACGGGTTGGCATCTTTGTTCATCGCGGAGTCGATGATCAACTTGACCCTTCCGCTATCTTCGGACCACTCTCCTTCCCACGGAAAGCCCATTCGGATGTAGACAAAGTGGCCGCTGGCCCTCAATTCGAGCCGGATTTTGGCGATGGTCTCGGCCATGTTTGCGGGCGCATCGGGGCGGGGGTCGCGACCCTCGTAGATGCCGGCATATTTCGACGAGCACCCGGCGCAGATGAGGGCGGCGATCAGGCCGAGGCCAGCGGGCGGGCCGAAGGGGGCCTTCCAATTCCATAATCTAAACATGCCCACCATCACTCCCGAAGTCTACACGTCCATGGGACTCAACGATTTCGAGTACGGGAAGATTCTGGATCTGATGGGCCGAGAGCCTTCGCTTACGGAACTGGGAATGTTCGCCGTTATGTGGAGCGAGCATTGCGGCTACAAATACTCTCGTCCGGTCCTTGCGCTGTTCAAAAAATATAAAGAGGCTCTCGAGGGTTCTGGCCTCGAGAATGCCGGCATAGTCGAGATAGGTGACGGGCTTGGAATCACGATGAAGGTGGAATCTCATAACCATCCGTCGGCCGTCGAACCGTATCAGGGTGCGGCGACCGGTGTGGGGGGCATTATTCGCGACATCCTCACGATGGGAGCAAGGCCGATCGCGGCACTTAATTCGCTCCGTTTCGGGCCGATCGAAGGCGAAGATCCGGTGGCCCAGCGCAATCGCTATCTATTCGAGCACGTCGTCGCCGGCATCGCGGGTTATGGCAACTGTGTAGGAGTGCCGACCGTGGCCGGGGAGGTCAACTTCCACCCGCGGTATTCCGGAAATCCCTTGGTCAATGCGATGTGCGTCGGGGTGGTGAAAATCGACGAGATCACGACCGCGGCGGCGAGTGGAGCGGGAAATCCCGTCATTTACATCGGTTCTGCTACGGGCAAGGACGGGATCCACGGCGCAACCTTCGCGAGTGAGGCGCTGGATGAGGAATCCGACGCCAAGCGGCCGAATGTTCAGATCGGCGATCCCTTCGCGGAGAAGTTGCTTATCGAGGGCACGCTGGAAGCCCTGCGGACGGGCGCCATCGTCGCGATCCAGGATATGGGAGCAGCGGGGCTGACCTGCTCGACGATCGAGATGTCCAGCCAAGGCGACGTCGGCATGGAGATCGATCTCGACAAGGTCCCGATGCGCGAGAACGACATGACCGGTTACGAGCTCATGCTCAGCGAGAGTCAGGAGCGGATGCTCGCTGTCGCGCAACGAGGACGCGAGGACGAGGTCTTACGCGTATTCCGCAAGTGGGGTCTTCGCGCGGAGGTCATCGGCTGGGTAAACGACCGAGGCGAAACGGTCGTCAAACGGCACGGAAAAGTTGAGGCCCAACTCGACGCCCACTTGCTGACGGACCATTGCCCGACTTACACACCGGCCTTCGAGGTACCCGAATATCACCTGAAGGCCAAGCAGTTCGACGGTTCGAAGCTGCCCGCCGTCGATTTCGCCGAAGCGCTCAAGAAGCTGATGGCGACGCCGAACATTGCTTCCAAACGATGGGTGTATCAACAGTACGATCAGAGCGTGCAGACGCAAACCGCGCTGCACCCGGGGCAGGGAGATGCTGCGGTACTCATGATCCGCGGGAGCAAGAAGGGGATCGCGGTGAAATTGGACGGCAACGGCCGCCAGATTTATTTCGACCCCTATGCCGGCGGGCAACTCGCGGTCTGCGAGGCGGCTCGGAACGTGGCTTGCACCGGGGCGAGGCCGACGGCGGTTACCGACGGATTGAACTATGGCAATCCCCAGCGACCGCACGTTTACTGGCAGTTCAAGGAGAGCGTTCGAGGAATCGCGGATGCCTGCGAGACGATGGGAACGCCGGTCATCAGCGGCAACGTCAGTTTCTACAACGAAAGCGAACTCGGTGAGGTGCTACCGACGCCGCTCATCGGGATGCTCGGCGTTCTCGACGACGTTTTCGACCGCATTGGGATGGCGCCCAAGGCGGGTTCAACCCTGGTCTTGATCTCAACGCCCACGGGCGAAGGCGACGGCATCGGAGCCTCCGAATTCCTTGCCGTCGTTCATGGAATGGAAGATGGAATCCCCGTCGCTCCGGACGTCGCGGCGGAGAAAAGGCTCTGTGCGCTTCTGGCGGATGCGGCGGCGGAAAGGCTGATCGAAGCGGCCCACGATTCGGCGGAAGGCGGCCTTCCGGTCGCTCTGGCGGAGATGGCAATAGCGGGCGGCGTAGGTATTCAGGCGAATTTGTCAGGATGTGGACATCTTTTTGCCGAATTTCCTGGTCGTGTAATCGTCTCCATATGTGAACAAAACCGGCAATCGTTGCAGTCTATGGCCGAAGAAAGCAGGTTACAATTCTCGGTGCTGGGAACTTGCGATACATCGGGGCGGATCGTGATCAACGATCAGATCGATGTGACAGTAAGGGAATTGGAAGCGCTTTTCGAAGGATCGATACCTTCGCTCATGGGCTCCTGAAGCCAGATTTTGTTCGACCAGTTTGCAGAGGATTTGATGAAACGCATTATTGTTTTCTTAGCGATGGTTTCCGTCGTAGCCAGCGGGTTTGCCCAAACCGCAACCCAGGCCGATGTCGAATACCAGAAAAAGGTTATTGCGGCCGCGCAAATGTATCGCGACGGCAATGCCTCCGGGGCGACTCGCGCGTTTGAGGAGCTCTACGCTCAGAACAACGAACACGCCGACGTCCTTTCCTGGCTCGGCTTCCTTTACCTCCGCGCCGATCGGGCGACCGATGCGGTTCCCCTCCTCGAGAAGGCTCGAACCAAGAAGGGAGACTCCGCCGACCTGCTCAACAATCTCGGCAACGCTTACCAGAAAACTGGCCGCGATGCCGATGCCGCCGATTGCTATCGCAAGCTGACGGACAAGGATCCGAGCATGTACGAAGGTTGGTACAACCTGGGCAACATCTATCTGCGCCAGGACAAGCTCGACGATGCGATCAACGCTTACAAGAAGGGCATCAGCGTCAAGCCGGACGATCCTTTCATCTACAACAATCTCGGCGTTGCCCAAGAGCGTCAAAAGAGCTACGAGGCTTCCGCGGCTTCCTTCAAGAAGGCCGCCGATATGCGCCCCGACAATCTCACTTTCGCCCGCAACGCCGGCATGGGACTTTCCCGAATCCGACGCTACGGCGACGCGATTCCTTATCTTGAGAAGGCTTATGCCAACAACGGTCAGGACGGCACTCTGGCTCTGAACCTCGCCGATGCGTACGGCAAGACGAATCGACCTCAGGACGCTGCCAAGATCTACGAAGCGAGCCAAGACGCGCTTTCGAGCACCAAAGGCTTCTGGTTCAACCTTGGCGTACTACGTGAGCAGCAGGGCAACGTTGCCGGAGCCGAAGAGGCTTATAACAAGGCGCTATCCGTCGACCCGACCGATATCGACGCGATGAATAACCTTGGCCTCATCTGCTTCAAGAAGGGCCGATACGAAGAGGCGCAGACGCACTTCGAGAAGGCGCTCGGCGCGAATCCCACCAGCCGCGACCTGAAGCTTAACCTCGCGGCCGCCGCTGCCAAGAATAGCGACTACGACCTTTCGATTCGACTGTGGAAGGAAATCCTGAAGGATGAGCCCGGCCGAAACGACATCCGAGTGAGCCTCGCGAATGCGCAGTGGATCACGGGCGACAAGGCTGCGGCCGAAGCGAACTGGAGAGCGATCCTGGTCGCCGACCGTAGCAACGCGGACGCCCTAAACGGAGTCGGCCTCATTCACTTGAACGCGGGTCGAACCGCGGATGCCGAGCGTTCCTTCCGCGGCGCACTTGCTTCGAACAACAAGTTCGTTCAGGCATACAACAACCTCGCCATCGTTCTCGAGAAGCAAAACAAGAAGGCGGAAGCCATCCAGATGCTTCAGAAGGGTCTGGCCATCGATCCTCAGAACAAGGAATTGAACGCAAACCTGTCCCGGATGAAGAACCCGGGATAAGCTATTCGCGTGCGCGTCCACTTTCTGGTGAATCCTCAACGCCTCGACGCGGTTAAAGCCGCCGTCGAGGCGATCTCGTTTGTCGAGAAGCGCGGCCACTCCATGGCGACGGAGTTGGACACTTCGGGCCTCCTCGGCATTCCCGGTCTCCATTCGCGAGAACTCGGCCAGGCCGATATCATGGTTTCATTCGGAGGTGACGGCACCCTTATCCGAGCCGCCGATGTCTGCTCCGAATTCGGAACGCCCGTGCTCGGCGTGTACTTCGGCCGGTTTGGCTTCGTCACTCAGTGCCAACCCTCCGGCGTCGAGGCGGCCCTCATGGCCTTCTTCGATAATCAATGCGATTTCGAAGAGCGCATGATGCTGCAGGCGGAGCTCGTGCGCGGAGGTCAAATCGTAGCGACCCTGCACGCCTTGAACGAAATCGCCCTCCAGAGGTCGATTACGGCCCGCATGATGTCATTTAGCGTCGAGGTAGACAAGCATTTCCTCACGTCCTATCCGGCCGATGGCTTTATCCTGGCGACTCCAACGGGATCGACGGCCTACAACCTTTCCGCGGGTGGCCCGATCTTGGACCCGATGGTGCAAGCGATCGTTTTGACCGCCATCGCTCCGCATACACTTTCCGCCCGAGCCCTGGTGCTTTTGCCCGACAGCGAGATAACGTTGAGGGTGGCGACGGAGGGAGACTCGATCTTGTCCGTGGACGGCCAAGGTCGCCTTCATGTACTGAGTGGGGACGAAGTGCGGGTAAAACGGTCCCCGAGAATGACCCGACTTGTTTGCGCCCAGCCGGGCGATTTCCTTCGCAAACTTAGCGATCGCCTGCTCTGGAGCCAAAGCCTGCACGGAGGTCCCGTTTGATCCTCGACGTCAAGGATGTTGCCGTCGAGTTTAATGTCCCCGGTGGGATCGTTCGCGCCGTTGACGGCGTGTCGTTACAGGTCGAGCGGGGTCAGACTGTGGCCGTCGTTGGTGAATCCGGTTGCGGGAAAACCACATTGGCCCGTTGTATCCTCGGGCTCCAGCCTCTTGCTCAGGGTGAGATCAATTTGAACGGCCGGGTCATCAAGGGAACCTTCAGCGGGATGGCGAGGGAAGTCGGCATGGTTTGGCAAGATCCCTATGCTTCTCTCGATCCGCGCTGGAAAGTAAAGGATTCGATCGTCGAAGCGGCGGCTCTTGCCGGAGTCGCGGCCAACGCGACGGAAATCTTCGATGAGGTGGGTCTGGATCAGCGTTGGCAGGATCGGTATCCGCACCAACTCTCCGGCGGCCAGCGCCAGCGCGTGGCGATCGGCCGCGCGATCGCAACGAAGCCTCCCCTCGTGATCTGCGACGAGCCGACCGCTGCCCTCGACCTATCGATTCGCGCCCAGATTCTGAACATGCTGAAGAAAGTTCAGGCCGATCTGGGCGTGTCCTATCTTTATATTTCCCACGACTTGCTGACAGTACGGTTCTTGGCGGATCGAGTTGCGGTCATGTATCTGGGTCGCATCGTGGAAGAAGGGCCGACGGAGGACGTATTCGAGAATCCGCGGCACCCGTATACGAAGGCTTTGATGGAATCCGCCCCGACACTGGACAAGCTGATGACCTTGCCCGACGCGGTCGAGGGAGAGTTGCCCGATCCCCGCGAGCGTTTCGTCGGCTGCCGGTTCGCCTCCCGGTGCCGGAAGGCACAGGATCACTGTATCCAAGTCGATCCGCCCGCGACGATCGAAGGCGACCGGCGGTTTTATTGTCATTTTCCGATTCGATGAAGCCTCTACTCATCGCCGTTATGGGCTCGACGGCATCGGGCAAGACGGATTTCGCGGAGGCTCTGGCAACGGAGGTCGATGCTCAGTTGATCAACGCCGACAACTTTTGCTGTTATCGGCATCTCGATATCGGTACGGCGAAGCCGGCAGATCGGTCTCGTTATGCGCTCTTGGACATCTTGGATCCGAGCGAGCCTTTCGGAGTTGGTGCTTGGGTTCGCCGAGCGGGTGATGTCTTGCTGGGTAGATCCAAAACTAGCTTGGCTGAGGAAGGGCATCTTCGTCCCCAAGGGGAGATCGGCGGACCGGTGGGATTCGGCGCCATCCCCCCCGCATCGGTTCCATCTCCAGTGGTGACCGGGAAAAACTTCGTGATCGTCGGCGGTTCCGGGCTGAATATTCGCGCCCTCTTCAATGGCTACGAAGGGATGAGTGGGCCACCGCCGGAAGGACTTCGGGAGGCGCTCAATGCGCGGGAGATGTCTGACTTGGTCGCGGAATTGCAGAGTCGGGATCCGATTGGGGCGGCGAAAATCGATTTGCAGAACCCCGTTCGAGTTAAGAGGGCATTGGAGCGGTTGGATGCGGAACCCGGGGAAGACGGGCCTGATCTATCCGGCTTCCGCAAGTTCAAGATCGGCCTCGAAGTCCCGGTGGATTGGGTCAACGAGCGGATCGAACGAAGAGTCGAGGCCATGGTGGAGGCCGGCTGGCTGGAAGAGGTGGCTCACATCCGGGAATTAGGATTCGCCTATGACGACCCCGGCCTGAAAGCGCACGGCTACCGGAACCTCTGGGACGTGTTGGACGGACGGAAAGCTCTGGGCTACGCCAAGCAAGAAATCGTCACGATGGTCAGACAATATGCAAAACGCCAGCGTACATGGATGCGAAGCGAGCGCAATTTATGTAAAATCAGCGCGGAAGATGGACAGAGAGCCGTCTCCGATGCTTTATTGCTCTTTTTGGGGGAATGATATATGGGTAAGTCGATCAATCTTCAGGATATGTTCCTGAATCAGTGTCGAAAGGAAGGAGTTCAGGTCACGGTTTACCTGACGAACAGCGTGCAGCTACGCGGTCTAGTTAAGGGATTCGATGCCTTTACTGTTCTTCTGGACGCGCCCGCCAAGGCCACTCAGCTTGTCTATAAACACGCCATCGCGAGCATCGTTCCGCAACGCCCGGTGAACACGCACCGCGAACATGATGGGCACAACGGACATCATCACGAGCGGGAAGAACGAGACGACAGCGAAGAATGATCCCGTTCGTTAAGATGCACGGCGCGGGGAACGACTTCGTCTGCTTCGACCGTGTTTCCCCATCCGCCGACATCCCAAATCCGGAGAGCTATCCTGATTTGGCCCGCGATATTTGTGATCGGAATTTCGGCGTCGGCGCCGACGGCATTCTCGTGATCGAGCGCGGCGAAATGGCGTCTTTCCGGATGCGGATGTTCAATCCTGATGGAACCGAGGCCGAAATGTGCGGGAACGGAACGCGATGCGTCGGGCGATTCCTGGTCGAGCACGCTTATGCGGAGTTGGGCGCCGCTGATTTGGAAGTTTTCGGGCGGGTAGTCGCGCTGAATATTGGCGACGAGACCGTTTCGGTCGACATGGGGCCGGCCGCGGTGGAAGAGCGCGACGTCGACCTCGGTATTCATGGTTATCGCGGGACGACGGTCAACGTCGGGAATCCGCATGTGGTCGTATTTGTACAAGATTTGGCATCCATCCCTCTCGCAAAGCATGGGCGGGAGGTTGAAACTCTGTCTCGCTTTTCGAATGGGACAAATGTTCACTTCGCGCGTCGAATCTCTGAATCTGAGGTAGACGTTTTGCACTGGGAGCGAGGAGCGGGCGCAACGCTTGCCTGCGGCTCGGGAGCGTGCGCCGTGGCCGCGGCGTTCCTGACCGGACCCGGTTCGGTTCGGGTCAATGTGCCGGGCGGTGTTTTGTCGGTTGTCATCGACGAGCGGGGTCATGCGATCAAGACCGGGCCGGCCCAGGCTGTCTTCGACGGCGAATGGCCGTAACGTATTTCTTAAGTTCAACGACGCCGCTAGATGCTTCCTCTCCGACAGGCGGAGAATGATCGGCAGCACTGAAGTTCCGATACCGTTGCAACAGAAACATCCGCCTGGGCAACCTGAGGCTTAACCCTCAAAGTGCAACAATACTAAGAGATGAAAGTCGTGATCCTTGCGGGCGGCCTGGGCACACGCCTGAGTGAAGAAACCGAGCTTAAACCTAAACCTCTCGTCGAGGTCGGGGACCAGCCGATCCTCTGGCACATCATGAAGCACTATCGAGCTCAGGGCTTCAAAGATTTCTACGTCGCCCTTGGTTATAAGGGGGAGCTGATCAAGCGGTACTTCCTCGATCGGTTTACTCTCAGCGGGAATCTACGAATATGTGGCGCGACCGGGGATGTGGAGCGGGACATCCAGCCGGATGAGGATTGGATCGTCAATCTCATCGATACGGGTAAAGACTCCAACACCGGAGGGCGCGTCAAGCGCATGAAGCCGCACGTGGGTGAAGGCACGTTCATGATGACCTACGGCGACGGAGTCTCGAATGTCGACCTGAATGCCCTCCTGAGTCATCACAAGAAGATGGGCAAGATCGCGACAATTACGGCCGTGCGGCCCGTAGCCCGCTTTGGTGGCTTGGGCTTTGACGGCGACCTAGTTACGAAATTTTCGGAAAAGCCCCAGACGGGTGAAGGATGGATCAACGGAGGATTTGCCGTTTTCGAGCCCGGGATATTCGACTACATTCCGGAAGACGGTACCAGCCTGGAATCGGTGTCCTTGGAAGCCCTCGCGGCGGAGGGGCAGCTTGCGGCGTACCGGCACGAAGGATTTTGGCAGTGCATGGATACGCTACGGGAGAAGAGGCTACTCAACGGGCTTTGGGAGTCCGGCGAAGCTCCCTGGAAAACCTGGTAAGTCGGTGCGAAGGGACTCCCGCCCGGATCCCTACTTCGCGCTCAATTAGAAGAAGCGTTCGTGAACGATCTTTCCCTCGTGCACGGAATACAGGGCGTACTCGACCATCTCGCCTTCTTCGCCCCCGTCTCGCTTGCGGGTCTTGATCGCGAACTTGACGAGGAAGCATGGATCGTTGACCCAGGGCCCGTCGACCTCGCAGCCAAGGATTTCGAAGGTCTTGTCGAACCAATCCTCCTTGCCTAACGAGGCATCGATTCCTCGGGTCTCCCGAGGCTCGCCGGTGACCTCGACGCTGACGATATCGGGCGAATAGTAGGCGTTGATCGCATCTCGAAAACGCAGCTCGCGGCAATGGGCCACTAGCCCGTGAGCAATTTCTTGGAGGCTCATGCCTGAAGTTTAACGCAACTTCGGCTAAGATACAGTTATGGCTGATCCCAAGGACGTCGCCGGAACTAAAGCTGCCCGTTCGTTTTTCGGACGACGAGGCATCGACCTAACCCTCGCGGATATTCGCGTGATGCACGGGGTTTGCTATCTTCGCGGCACGGTGAGCGCAGTCCGAGGTCCGGGGGCGCCGGCCGACGTAAAGACGGAGTGCGAGCAGTGCGCCCGGCTTTTGAAACAGCGTCCGGAAATTCGCGATGTCGTGCTCGACTGCACCTATCGTGGCTAGCGAAAACCGGCCAAAATCCGCCACAATAGACTCAAACCAGGCACGCTTCAATGGCGCAGCGCACGGTCTGGCATCCCCCTGCATAAGGAACTGAAACAGCGTGCCAAAACAAGCTTCTGCCAAGAAAGACCTCGTTGCCCCGAATGACGAACTCATCCGCTATTACCGAGAGATGGTCTTCATTCGTCACTTCGAAGAGAAGTGTAACTTCGCCTACCGGCAAGGAAAGGCCGGCGGTTACCTCCATGTCTATATCGGCATGGAGCCGCTCGTCGTCGGCTGGCTGAACAACATTCGCAAAGGCTACGACTACGTGATCACCGCCTACCGGGATCACGGCCATGCGCTCGTTTTGGGATCGGATCCGGTTGCGACGATGGCCGAGATCATGGGCCGCAGCGGCGGTCAGAGCCGAGGTAAAGGCGGCTCGATGCACATTTACGATGTAGACAAGCAGTTCTATGGCGGATGGGGCATTGTCGGCGGCCACACCGCCCTGGGTGGCGGCCTGGCTCTTGCGGCCAAGTATCGCCGCGAAGATCGCGTCACTCTCTGTTATCTTGGTGACGGCGCCGCGAATGCCGGCGTCTTTTTCGAGACGATGAACATGTGCGGGCTGTGGGATCTACCCGTCATTTTCATTATCGAGAACAACCTCTATGCCATGGGCACCGCATTAGAGCGCCACGCGGCGGATCCCGAACTGTACAAGCGCGGCATGCCGTTCGATTTCGATTACGAGCGGGTCGACGCTCACGACCTGGTTACGGTGCTTAAAGATTCGAAACGGATCATCGACCGGTGCCGCGAGACCTCTCGCCCTTGCCTGGTGGAAGCGATGACCTGGCGAACGGTTGGCCACGGCGCCGCAGACAACGATCGACAACTCTACCGGACTAAGGAAGAGGAAGATGCCATGGCCAAACGCGACTGCCTGGGCATCTACGAGAAATACCTTGAGGACAACGGCGTTTTGACCCGCTCTCAAATGGATCAGATCGACGCAGAAGAGCTCGACAGGGCGGAAAAGATTTACGACGAAGCTGCGGAGTCTCCCCACCCCGAAGTCGACCAAGTGTATACCGATGTTTACACGGACATGGAGCCCGAGAAGGGCCACTAGGCAAGGCAAAGAGGGCCGGTCCATGGCGGACCGGCCCTCTTTTGCTTTATGGATTCCAGCGCTTAGCTGTTTCCGGCTTCGATAACGTTGGCGCTCTTGATGGCGATCCGCTTGGGCTCGGTCTTCACCTCTTCTTGGCGAGGGATCTTGACCGTCAGCAAACCATTGTTGAAGGTGGCCTCGACGGCGTCCGTATTCAGGTTGTCCGGAAGTCGTAGTGAGCGCGTGAATTTGCCACTGCGCACCTCACGTCGGTACACCTTGGCGGTTTCGTCTGACTCCCAGGCATGACTCCAATCGCCGGAGACGGTCAGGATTCCCTCCTCGACGGTCAGGTTGATGTCTTCCGGCTTCGCACCCGGCAGAGCGAAGACGAATTGAAGGGCGTTGTCGACTTCGACGATGTCGGCGGCCAAAGAATTTGCAGGTCCGCCGGCAGGCGGGTTGCCCCATAGCCGCTCAAAGAGGCGATCCATATCTTCCCAAACCGGTTGACTTCTTCGTGTCACGAGCATTCCCATTTTCTTGTTACTGTTTCTCCTATTGATGGCATTACACTCAAGTTTATTGCGTGCTTGAGCATATATTATCATACGCCACTTTCGCCGGAGACGTTCCTATGAAATCACCCTCGCCGGAGCCCTCGCAGCCATAATCTTTCTGATGTCCAAAAAATCTGAAAAGAAGAAAAATCCCGATCTCGAAATTGCACAAGATCAGTTCATTCTCGAGTGGGGCAGGATGTCTTCCAGTTGGGGCATCAACCGCACCATGGCGCAAATTCTGGCGCTCCTCTTCACTACCCGGGAAGCGCTCACCGTCGACGAAATCATGGATCAGCTTCGGATCAGCCGCGGAAATGCAAGCATGAGCTTGCGAGACCTCATGGACTGGGGCATCGTGCGTCGATTTCGGCTACCGGGCGAACGCCGGGATACGTATTCCTGCGAATCGGATCCTTACTTGATGTTCGCCAAGGTCAGCCGCGAGAGGAAGCGGCGCGAGGTGGATCCCACCGTGAGCGCGATTCGCGAATGCATCGCGCGATTGCCTGAGGCCAGTGACGACGAGGACCTCGAGGCCTTTCGAACGCGGCTTCAGGGCCTGCTCGACATCTTCAGCGCCTTGGACGCGGTCTATCAGCAAGTCCTCAGTTCGGACAAGGTCTTCTTGGAAGCAATGGCGATCTACAAGAAGGGCATGGAACAGCAATCGAAGATCTAGATTTCCGCGTTGTTCGGGACGCCTTCCGGCAAGCGACTGACCAATTGATCGGCTTTGACGACATCGCGAGCCGCTACAGTGAACCTGCGCGTGTCTACCATACACTGACCCACATCGCGGGCGTTCTCCGGGCTCTCGCCGGCTTCGAACCGAGCCGGGAGTTGGTGACGGCGGCAATCCTTCACGACATCGTTTACGATCCTCGTGCGGCCGATAACGAGGAGCGGAGCGCCGCCTATGCCCAAAATCTTCTCTCGCGCCTCAGTTGGGATGCCGAGAGCATCGAACGCGTCGCCGGCTTGATCTTAGCGACAAAACATCACCAGCCGGACCTCGGCGACGGTGAGGCTGAACTCCTGGTCGATGCCGATCTCAGCATTCTGGGTGCTTCGCCCGTCGAATATTCCGGTTATTCGGCGGCAGTTCGCCATGAATACTCTTTCGTGACCGATGACGACTTTCGTGAGGGCCGGCGGCGAATTCTGGAGCAGTTCCTTGCACGCCCGCGCATCTTCCGCACGGCTGAGTTTCAAGAATCTCTCGAAGCCGCTGCCCGGGCCAACTTGTCTCGAGAGATCGCAGAACTAGGCGCAGCGTAACCGAACAAATCCCTAAAGGGCCATATCGGAGCTGTGGCCGGGAAATAGTTTGGCGGCCGGATCGAGGCGCGTCTTCGCGATGCAGACGGCCGTTGCCGCTTCCCCGACGCCGGTGGCAATCAGCTTGAGCTTGTTTCCAAAAGTGCAAACATCGCCGACCGCAAACACTCCCGGGAGTGTGGTCTCGAACCCGGCATCGACTTTTATCTGGTTCTTTTCGATCTCGAACCCCCATTCTTTAAGAGGCCCGAGCGAGGATTTGAAGCCGATATTGACGATGACGGCATCTGCCGCTACCTGTTCAATCTCCTTCGTCTGCGTGTTTTCCAGGGTCACGCCCGTGAGATGTTGATCACCATGCAGTTCCTTCACCACGCACCAGAGCTTCTTGTGGATCGGCAGGGCCATGACCTGTTCAACGCTCTCCTCATGAGCTCGAAACTGGTCACGCCGATGAACGAGCGTCATGTTGCGCGCAACATCGAAAAGATTAAGACACCAGTCGAAGGCACTGTCTCCGCCGCCAACGATGACGAGGTCCTTGTCCTTAAACATCGCCTTGGATCGCACGCCGTAATAGATTCCGCGCCCTACAAATTCATCCTCGCGATCGACCCCGATTTTGGTCGGGCTAAAGGCACCGGCTCCCGCGGAAACAATAATAGTTTTGGTAGGAAACCTACCTTGATCCGTTACGATGACATATCCATCCCCGTCAATTTCGAGCGCCGAAGCCGTTTGCTCCAAGAGAACTTCTGGTCCGAATTGGAGCCCTTGCTTTGTCATCTCGGCGGCTAGATCCTTAGCGAGGACCTTGGGAAAGCCGGGCATGTCGTAGACATATTTCTCCGGATAAAGAGCGGTTAACTGGCCGCCAAGTTCGGGAAGGCTATCGATGATTCGAACCGACATACCGCGTAGTCCGGCATAGAAGGCGGCAAAAAGACCGACGGGACCACCGCCGATAATCGTGATATCGCTTCGCTCCACGGTCAGACGAGGGCCTCGATCGTGGCGGGGTATGCAGCGAGTGCTTCGCGCATGCAGTA
>JADMIO011246901.1_pt1 | contig 28454 bp, 36 predicted proteins | sample 8958161 | NCBI WGS metagenome assembly JADMIO01 (sample SAMN16585339, study PRJNA669376) | soil metagenome | isolation source: Crop rotation soil | place: USA: Cullars Rotation, Alabama | collected 2011 | reverse complement strand
CGACAACTTGTCCACGTGGAATTCTAAGCTTAGGATCCCAATGTGCTGGAAAGCATCTACGCCGGAACCTTGATGCGTGAAGGCGTGGCGACGGAGCGCGCCTGCGACGTGGCGATTGCCCGGCCGATTACCGACGATCCCGACATGCAGCGCAGCATATTAGAACTCGTGAAGGCCATCTTCTAGTGGACGGAATGCTGAAAAAGCCCGCCAGCTTCGTTCTCACATCGCTCAAAGGCTCAACATACAATGGACGTATGCCTCGCCTTTTCGCTCGTTGCGGCCTTGCCGGACGGGCTTTTTGAGCATCCTGTTAGCTCAATATCGGTTCTATTCAACTCGTGTGACCGGCTGTCCATGCCTGCTCTGATCGTTCGTGACAGCAAGGATGGAGCCGTTCTCACCGTTCACGTCCAGCCCAAGGCGGCCTTTACCGCCTGTGCCGGAATCCACGGCGAAGCGCTCAAGATTCGGATTGCGGCGCCGCCTGCCGGAGGAGCCGCAATCCGAGAGTTGATTCGTGTTCGTGCGGACGAACTGTCGCTGCCGACGGCAGCCGTGCACATCGAATCGGGCGAGAGCAGCCGGCACAAACGGGTGCGGCTGAAGGGAACGACCGCGGTGACCATCATGACACATCTGATGCCAAAAGGAGCGATGGTCAGGTGAGCACGCCCATGGTCTGGGCCTTGTGCGCGGCCCTGATGCTCAGCGCATGTTCAAAGCCTCGTCCCGTCCTGTACGACAATGCGCAACTGAAAAGCGTCGGGAAAGAAGTCGCAGAGCAGGATATCGAAACCTGCAAAGAGGCGGCTGAAGCCGCCGGCGCCGAAGAAGGCAGCGGCAAGGCCGGAGGTGTAACAAAGAATACGGCCGTCGGCGCAGGTGTCGGCGCGGCGAGCGGAGCGGTAGGAGGCGCAATTTCCGGCTCCCCAGGTCTCGGTGCGGCAATCGGCGCAGCAAGCGGCGCCGTGTGGGGATTGCTCATGGGCTTGTTCAATGCGCGTTCATCGCAGCCGGGCCCGGCCTACACGAATTACGTCAATCGATGCTTACAGGACAAAGGCTATGAGGTTACGGGATGGCAGTGAGGCGAATAGGGCAGACGAGTTGGCGCTTCTTTTCGAACAGTATCGCGGTCGCGACTATCTTCAGCTTCATCGGCTGTGCCGGCATCCCGGAGCCGATCTTACGGTCCAATGCGAAAGTGCAGCTTCAGGGGCGTGAAGCATCGAAGTTGGATGTTGCCGTGTGTCAGCAAAAGGCGGAAGCAGCCGACTTGAAGCCCGGGACCGGCAGTCGCAGCGGCAATATGGCCGCAGGGGCCGCGCTGGGCGTCGTCGCTGGCGCTGCCGTAGGCGCGTCGAGCGGCTTGATCGGCGGTGTGACGGGCGTGACGATCGGAGCTGCAGCGGGTGCCGGTCTCGGTCTTCTCATCGGCGTGGTGGGAGGGGCGTACAAACCGCTCGAGCCGGATGAAGCCTACGCCAATGTTGTGCTGCGATGTCTCTTCGAGAAAGGATACGAAGTCACCGGCTGGGAATAGCGGAATGATTTTCATTCGGCGAGAGAGCTTTTCGAATCGGCTTTGTGCCTCATTGCCCGTCCCTTATCGGGCGTCGGATCGGTGATCACGCCATAGACCTCCCGTCCCTCGTGCCCCTCCGGCAGGTACTCGGTGATCGGCATCCCATCTTCGCGTACGAACAACAGGCAATGACAATATTTATAGATTTGCATTTCGTCACAGGCACAGATCCATCGACGAAGCTTGGCCTCCGCAACTTTATCTTTGTAAAAATTGCAAGGGCACAGCGGCTTTCCGAGCTCGTCCACGTGCATGGCCAGTCCCTTCACGACCGCTTCTGTGACGGCGGGATTGGGATGCATCGTGGTGCCGCTCTTCTCGGCGAAGCCCCGCACAAACTTCCACATCTTGTCCAGGCTGGATTGTTTCGGTTCGGTCATATCGGTGATGCCGCTCATGAATGACGGCTCGCGGCTGTGGACGGCAGTTTACAAGCCCCAGGCCGTTCTTTACAATCCAACACTTCTCCTAAGGATGCGGAAAACGGCTGCTGGATTCGTTCTCACTTCGTTCAACGTCCCGACGTCATCATTTCACTATGCCATCTGCCAATGTGCGAGAGCAATTGATCAACCGCTTGGCCGATGAGCTCGGCCCGTTTGCCGCTGAGACGTTGGTCCGACGGTTGGAGACGTCGGCGGTTCAGCCGGGACAGATCTTGGAGTTGCTGGACGAGCTGCAAGAAGTGTCGACGAAAGTCTCCCGGGCAGCGATCGAAGCGCTTCCTGAATTGGATCGGCGCGCAGCAGGCTCGCAAACCATCCTCTGGCTGGATCTGGGAATGGCGCTCGCCGAATCATCGGGAGCGACCGGGCTCAGATACTTCAAGGAGAGTCCGCTCGTTCTCGGTGTAATTGGAGACCCCAACCAACAGCGCTCCGTGCTGGCGGTTGGGCTCGAGCTGGCCGAATATGACGCCAACGTCAGCTGGGAATATCTCAAGACTGCCGCTCAAATCGTGACGGCGATTCCCGCCGACCAGCTGCCGCGCTGGTTGGAGCCCGGCGTGGAGTTGATGCAGACGGATGCCGTCGTAGGGCTCGAATACATCCGGCAAATTCCTGTATTGGCGGCGGTTCTGCCGTCGGAGAGAATACGTGAATGGTTAACATTTGGCTTGAAACTCATCGCGCCGAACGCTTTCGGCAAGCCGGATTATCTGGGGACGATGGAATATTTGCGGACGAGTCCGGCGATCCTTGGCGATATCGAGGCGGCGCTTCGCGCCCACGTGCTTTCGGTCGGCATCCCGCTCGCGTCTCATGCGCCAGCGGCCGGAATCGCCTGGCTGGCTGAATCTCCCGCGCTGCTGCGGGCGTTGCCGTCCCCGGGCTGGCGGCTGAAGATCCTGCAATACGGAGGTCTCCTCGCTGAACAGGATGCGGAGGCGGCCCTGGCCTATTTTCGACACAGTCCGGGATTGGTCGGGCTGCTGGGCGAGAAGTCTTCTGGGTTCGACCGGTTCGAGAACTGGTTCAAGGCAGGGATGGAAGTCCTGTCGTACAGCCCGGAAGGCGGACGGGCATATTTCTCGGCTGAATCGCAGAAAGCCCTTTCATCGGTCGAAGACGCCTTGAGCGGCGTCGCCCTGAAGCAGGTCGCCCGACGGGTGAAACTCTTCGTTCAGGGCCTCTGCGGCTCAGACGTGTCGATTGCAGCGCGCATGGAGTCGGTGGGGGAACCGATCCCGCGCCCCGCGGTCAGCGTCGACGGCAAGACGATTGCGTTACCGGTGCTGCTTCGACGCTATCCCAGCGCGGAAGAAAACGAGCGGTTGTATCTCATCATGGCGGCGCATGAAGCCGGACATCTGGAATTCGGCACGTACCGGCTTCAGCTGGATCAGCTCGCCGATCTAGTCGTGGCCGTCTGCCGTCGCTACCATCGGGACATTCCCGGGACGGTAGGAACACTTGGCGATCTCTTCCGACTCTATCCGCAACCGCGGCTGATTGAAGATCTTTGGGCAGTCCTCGAAGACGCGCGCGTGGAGTTTTTGCTTCAAACACACTACCCTGGACTTCGGAATGATCTCGCGCAGTTTGCTGCCGACACGATCACCGCTCGAAATCCTATAGATGCGCTGACTGCAAGAGAGTTGGCGGTGGACTGCCTGTTGCGGCTTTCCGCCGGGGCATCGCTGTCATCGGCAGTCCCTCATGCCATCACGGAGGAAGTCTCGATTCTCTGGACACTGTGCCGGCGCATCTTGACGGTTGCCGCAACAGCGGAGGATGCGGTTCGCACCGCCGACGAGGTCTATAGTCGGCTCGAGGAACTCGTGGCCTCGTCAGGGAGCAATAAGACCGAGACGCCTACGGCTGATCGTTCGGAGGTCGGTGTGAGGTCGGGAGCGTCTGAAGAGGGGAGCGAGACGTATCGTGGCGTCGACAATCTCTTCTACCGCGGGGAAATGAACGCCGCCTTCATCGCGGGACAGAGCGAGCAGTTGGAAAATCTGCAGGTCGCCGGACAGGCGGGCGGGTCGACTGAGCTATCTGGAGCTCGAACGGGGGCGGGAGGTGAACAACATTCACCCGACGGGATCGCTTTGGGCGGAGGCCGTTCGTTGCCGGCCGTCGTTGAGGAGATGCTCGCGCTCGAAGTCGATGCGGCGTCGCCGGAAATTAATCGTAAAGACGAACGAGTCCGCCGCTATCACGAGTGGGACTACCGCCTTCAAGACCATCGCGTCAATTGGTGCCGCGTTGTCGAACGTGACGCAGACCGCGGCTCGGATGAGTGTGTCTCCGGGACATTGAACGCCCACCGAAGCACGGTGCGGCTGCTGCGTCGATACTTCGAGGGATTGCGGCCTCCGGCCTTTCGCCGCATCGGGGGCCAGTCCGACGGAGAAGAACTGGATATCGATGCTGTCGTGCGGAGAGCGGCCGAGCGAAGGGCGGGCTTCGAAGGCAGCGACCGGGTGTATATCAGACATGAAAAGAAAGAACGCGACGTCGCCGCAGCGTTCCTTGTCGACATCAGCGGATCGACCGGACGCCAGATCGAGAGCGGTCGGCGGATCATCGATGTCGAAAAGGAGAGTCTGGTCTTGCTTTGTGAAGCCCTCGAAGCCGTGGGCGACCAGTACGCCCTATACGCCTATTCCGGTCAGGGACGCGGGTCAGTCGAGATTCGAACGATCAAGGAGTTCGAGGAACGGCTGGGCACGACGACCGCCCAACGATTGGGCGGGCTGTCTCCGTACCAACAAAACCGGGACGGTGCGGCGATCCGCCATACAGTCGCCAAGTTGAAACAACGGGATGTCAGGACCCGTCTCCTGGTTCTTCTCAGTGATGGGCGCCCCCTGGACGGCGATTACAAGGATGAGTACGCGCTTGAAGACACGAAGGCCGCGTTGCGGGAAGCCAGACGAGAAGGCATCCATCCCTTTTGTGTCACCATTGACTGCGAAGCGGATCAGTATGTGCGCCGCATGTATGGAGAAGTCGAGTACACGGTGATCGACCGGATTGAATCGCTTCCAGGTAGGCTGCCGAGGGTGTACCAGCGGCTGGCGACTTAGCCACACGCAATCTCGTGGAACTCTCAAGGAACGGCATGGCATGGGACATTGGTAACGCATGATGGATCACTCTGCGAAGGGGACTGTCCCGCCCTGGCTGTACAAACTTTTTACGGGGCATCAATATCCCTATGTGCGACGGCTGGCCAAGTTTGCTCAACCCCTTCAACCTGGCCAAGAGCGCCCGGAACCGACGAAAGAGATGATCGAGGCCAAGTTTTGGGAGGTCTACCCCCATTGTTCCGCGAAAATTCTTCAGGAAGTGAAGACAGGCATGATCGTCGTGTTCCATGATCTGGGCGAGTATCCCCCGGGAGGGTATCGGGAACTCGTAGACAATCCAGAGGACTTTCTGGCAAAAACGTACGGGAAAAAGAAGATTAAAGTGAACTTTTACCATGGCGACAATTTCGTGTGCACGATCAACTTCAAAGTGGCGGGATGGACGGAACACGAACATTAGCGGCGCTGGGTCCTGAGTGCTAAGTTCCGTGACCTCAGCACTCAGCACTTCTGGAGGCAGTATGGATCGACCGAAAATTACCGTGGTGGGAGCGGGAAACGTCGGCGGGACAACGGCGCAGCGGCTGGCCGAGCGCGATGCGTACGATGTGGTGCTGGTGGACATCGTCGAAGGCGTGCCTCAGGGCAAGGCGCTCGATATCTCGCAGGCCGGTCCCGTATGCGGCTACAGCACCAAGGTCGTCGGGAGCAACGGCTACTCCGAAACCGCCGGATCTACCATCGGCGTGATCACCTCTGGCATTCCCCGGAAGCCCGGTATGAGCCGGGATGAGCTCCTGGCCACAAACGCGAAAATCGTGAGGTCGGTGGTCAATGAGTTGCTTTCGCGTTCCCCCGACATCATCCTCATCCTCGTGACCAATCCGCTCGATGCGATGGTTCATGTGGCCCGAAAAGTCAGCGGTTTGCCCAAGGGGCGCATCATTGGGATGGCAGGCGTACTGGACTCCGCGCGGATGCGCACTTTCATTGCGCAAGCACTGAACGTTCCGGGGCGGGACGTCGAAGCGATGGTCTTGGGAGGACACGGCGATACAATGGTACCGTTGCCGCGATACACGACGGTGAACGGTCGGCTCGTTTCCGACATGATGCCGAAAGATCGGCTTGAGGCGATCGTGCAACGCACGCGAGACGGAGGCGCGGAGATTGTCGGATTGCTGAAGACCGGCAGCGCCTTTTACGCGCCGTCCGCGTCGGCGGTGGATATGGTGGAAGCGATCATGACTGATCAGAAACGTGTGATGCCCTGTGCGGTCCTCTGTGAAGGCGAATATGGCTTGCGCGATGTCGTGGTCGGGGTGCCCGTCCAGCTCGGCAAGGGCGGCGCTGAACGGGTCATCGTGTATGATCTGACACCCGATGAACAGAAGGCGCTTGAAGTCTCAGCAAATGCGGTCCGGGAACTATGCGCAACCGTTGACCGGTTGATGGCGTAGGTCAGACCGTCCTCCGTTTCCCATCCACTGATGAGGCAACGTCGAGGAGACGGCGTGACGCCGCGACGACGTCTGGGAGCCGTGAGCCTTCTTGACAATCAGGAGAGCCTACAGTACACAAAACAATTTAGCAGTGCACTGAATGAGGAGATGCCATGAAATTTCTTGAAGATCCGATGCAGACGATGGGCGCGGGATTCGCATTGGCGCTCGTGCTGATTGTGGTGTATCTCGGCATTGCCGGCGTCGGGGCCGGGGAAGCGGACTGGGGCGGAATTCTTCTCCGTTGGATTCACTTTCTGGCCGGCATCACCTGGATTGGGCTGCTCTACTTCTTCAACCTGATCAATGCGGCCTTTATGAAGAGCCTGGATGGTCCGACCAAGAACATCGTCATTCCCAAGTTAATGCCTTCTGCGCTGAATTGGTTCCGCCATGGCGCCACCATCACGGTGTTGGCCGGAATTCTGCTCTACATCAAGCTGTACATGCATGGAGGCACCGGCGCCTACGCCCTGGCGATCGGCGGTCTCCTCGGCATCATCATGATGGTCAATGTGCATGCGATCATTTGGCCCAATCAAAAGAAGATCATCGCTGCTGTGACCGCGGCCGCACAGGGGACCCCCGCGCCGGCTGAGATGGCACAGTGGGGCCGGACGGCCTTGCTGGCCTCCCGGGTCAATTTCATGCTGTCGATTCCCATGCTGTTTTTCATGGGTGCGGGAAGCCACCTGAAATAGCTCCGCTGTTGCCGGCTGACGGTCGACGTTCCCGTCAGCCGGTTTTCTTATGTCCCCTTCACAACCACAGTCCGGCCAATATGCCCAGGAGCGTGTAGGGCTCTGGTCCTAAACCATTGAGAATCAGGCCTATTCTAGGCACTTTGCCTTGACGGAACGGGAGTAGGCCCCGTATAGTACCCTTTCACCTTTTTGCGGTTCTGGAGCGTACCGGATGATGACGCTAGCGGAAGCCCGCCTTGTGGAAAAGATCGAAGGCGCCCCCTGGGATATCGACGCCTACATCAAGGTCGGCGGCTACGAGGCCTGGAAGAAGTACGTCAACGAGCTGACACCGGAGCAAGTGGTTCACGAACTCAAGACCTCAGGGCTTCGCGGCCGCGGCGGTGCGGGATTTCCCACGGGCGTCAAGTGGGACAAGGTCCTCCATCACCGGGTAAAGGAGCGCTACTTCGTGTGCAACGCGGGCGAACATGAACCCGGTACGTTTAAGGACCGGCACCTCCTGAAAACCATTCCCCATCAGCTTATCGAAGGATGTCTGATCGCGTCGCGGACCGCGCAGGCCAAGGCGTCGTTCATTTATGTGAACCACGAGTACGAGGAAGAGCGTGAAAACCTGAAAAAGGCGTTGACGCAGGCCAAGGAGCGGGGCTTCGTCGGCAAGAACATTCTCGGCAGCGGCATCGACATCGATCTCCAAGTATTTGAAGGCCATGGCAGCTACGTGGCCGGCGAAGAAACCGCGATGCTGGAGTCGATGCAGGGACGGCCGGCCATGCCGCGCCAAAAGCCGCCGTTTTATCCCACGGATTACGGGTTGTACGGAAAGCCGACTTTGGTCAACAACGTCGAGACCTTGTGCAATGTGCCTCGAATTCTTCACAAGGGCGCGGCGTGGTTTGCCCAAGTGGGCACCGAGAAATGTCCGGGGACGATGATGTTTTCCTTGAGTGGCGCCGTCAATCGCCCCGGCGTCTATGAGATGCCGATGGGCGTGACGATGCGCGAATTGATAGAGCGGTGTGGAGGCGGCGTGCCGGGCGGACGCAAAATCAAGGCCGTCTTTCCAGGTGGCCCCGCCTTCTCGATGGTGACGGCCGATCAGCTCGACCTTCCCATGGATTTCGATTCGCTCAAAAAGGCCGGTACCGGACTGGGCTCAGCCGGCGTGATCGTGGTGGACGATGCCACCTGCATGGTCCGCCAGACCTTGAAGTATTCGAATTTTTTCAAAGTCGAAAGTTGCGGGCAATGCCCGCCGTGCCGCATGGGTACGATCAATCTCGCGACCCTGATGACGAAGATCGAAGCAGGCGAGGGTACGCAGAAAGATCTCGACAGCCTCCTGCAGCTCTGCGGATTCGTCAAGGGAACGGGATATTGCACGCTGGTGACCGGCGCTGCGGTGCTGGTCCAGAGTAGTCTGAAGCTCTTCCGCCACGAATTCGAAGAACATATCAAGTTGCAGCGCTGTCCCTATCCTTCGGGCCCGGCCCAGGCGGTCACTCACTAACAGGAGGCCCCGCGGATGCCATTGGTGACATTTCTTCATCCCAAGGGCCGAAGCGGAAAGGTTCCCCGGAATACGACGTTGCTCGATGCGGCAAAGGAACTCGGGTTTCCGCTCAATCATGATTGCGGAGGCAATGCCTCCTGTACCACCTGTCGGGTGGAGGTCCAGCAGGGGGCGGAGCATCTGTCGGAGATCGACTTCGAGGAGCAGGATCTCCTCGATCGAGAAGCCCTCAGCGAACCCTGGCATCGGCTCGGATGCCAGGCGAAGGTCTTGGGCGATGTCGTTGTCAAAGTGCCTGAAACCAAGTGGGCGGCCCCGACGGCCGAAAAGTCCGAAGCGCAGGGTGTTGATATTCGGTAAAGAGGTGTTACACTAAGCAAACCAGGCGGTTGAGACGGCCGCCCTGATGACAAGGAGGAGCATGATGGTCACCATTACCCCCGTTGCGGAACAGAAGATCCAGGAATTGATGAAGGAAGAAAAAGACATCGTCGGGTTGCGGATTTATGTCCGTGGCGGCGGCTGTCATGGCTATCAGTACGGGATGGCGTTCGAATCCAAGATGGCCGAGGACGACACCGTCATCGAAAAGGGCGATGTCAAAGTGATTATGGATTCTCAGAGCGCGCCGCTGCTTCAGGGGGCGGAAGTCGATTACGTCGACAGCGTCCAGGGGTCGGGGTTCTCGATCAAGAATCCGCAGGCGAAGACGACGTGCGGTTGCGGCAGTTCCTTCAGCGCATAAACCGCGTGGCTGCTGCCGAGGCTCGGCACGATCGCATGATGAGAGAAGCCAGGGTTACCCGGTCCGGGTGATCCTGGCTTCTCTGTTTCTCTTCACGAACCGGCGTAACCGTCCTACCGCGCGGGTTGACAGGAAGGCGAATGGCGCAGATCACCATGACACGGCGGTATCGGTTCTGTGCCGCCCACAGGCTGCACACCGATTTCCTGACGCCTCAACAAAACTGGGCCGCGTTCGGGAAATGCAACAATCCGAACGGCCATGGCCACAACTATGTCGTGCTCGTCACCGTCAAGAGCGGCACAGGGCAAGCGGCCTATTCACCGGAGGAACTCGATCGGATAGTGGAAAAGGAAATCGTATCGCGTTTCGATCATCACGATCTGAATGAAGACCCCGCGTTCTCCGGGACCACGACAACCGGCGAAAACCTCGTCAAGCTGATCTGGGATCTCTTGGTGGACAACATTCCGGCTGGCTCGCTTGAAAAGGTCGGCCTCATCGAAACGAGGGACAACTATTTCGAATATGCGGCGCCCGCGGCCGTTCGTTAACCGGAGCACGCGAGAGCTATGGCACAACGCCGGCGCCGTTCACAGATCAGTCGCATGGAAGACCTGCCTCCCGTTTCCCGCCCACAAGACTTTGCCGTCATGACCCATTTGGTCAGCCAGTTGTTGAAGGCCTTGGGAGAATCTCCTGGCCGCAATGGCTTGCTCAAGACGCCCGAACGGGTGGCCAAGGCCCTGTTGTTCATGACCAAGGGATATCACGAGGATATCGAACGGTTGCTCAACGGCGCGTTGTTTCCCATCGAATACGACGAAATGGTCATCGTGAAGGACATCGATTTTTTCAGCATGTGCGAACATCATATGCTGCCGTTTTTCGGGAAATGCCATGTCGGATACTTGCCGAACAAGAAGGTCGTCGGCCTCAGCAAGATCCCTCGCGTCGTGGACGCGTTTGCGCGGCGGTTACAAGTCCAGGAGCGCTTGACGACCCAGATTGCGGAAACGCTCAAACGAAAACTGGATGCGCACGGCGTGGGCGTGGTGATGGAGGCGCGCCACTTGTGCATGATGATGCGGGGAGTGGAAAAACAAAACACCCTCGCCGTGACCAGTTCCATGCTCGGCGCGTTCCGGACGCAGGAACAGACGAGGAACGAATTCTTGAAGCTGATCCGGCGAAACATCGTCGGCGAAGCCTAACGCTTCGTCGAGAAAAGTGTGCTCGCAAAGCCTTCCACTGCCGCGGTGAACCTGTCCGGCTGCTCCAGATTGCTCAAGTGGCCGGCGTCGGGAATGACGACCAGTTCTGCGCCCTCAATGCCTTTCACGATGCGTTCGGCATCCGACTGTGGCGTCAACACATCGTCGGCGCCGACGATGACCAAAACCGGGATTCTGATGGTTCGCAACAGATCCGTTGAATCCGGCCGCTCCGCGATCGCCGTCAGCGCCCCAATGATTCCGGGCACCGGCGCTGCGGAGAGCATGGCTTTGACCTGAGCCACGAGCCCGGAATCCCGATCATATCGTTGAGGTGCGAGCAGCTTCGGCAGCATCTCCTCGATGACAGCCACTGGGCCCTTCGCCGCCGTCCGTTGCGCAAGATTGAAACGCCTCTGAATCAGCTCCGGCTTGTCGGCCTCCGCTCGCGTATCCGCCAAGACCATGCCGAGCACCATCTCCGGATAGAGTCGATACAGGGCAAACTCGAGGTAGCCGCCCATCGAGAGTCCGACGAACAGGGCTTTTTGAACACCAAGATCGGCCAGCAATTCCCGCAGATCCCGCGCGTACTGCTCCATGCTGTAGCGCCAGTAGGGTGCGTCGGATTCGCCAAGGCCACGCAGATCGATCGAAATAGTTCTAAACCGCCTGCTAAGTACGGCGGTTTGCTGTGTCCACATGGAGCGATTCAATGGGAACGCATGAAGAAAGACAATGGGCGGACCAGTCCCTTGATCCTCATACGCGATGGTGACACCGTTGATATTCGTTTTCATGGGCGTCGACCCTGTTCGTAGCATCGGCGGAGGAGCGGGTCAAGGTCAGGTAGGCGGATTGCTCTCCATCTCATGGGGCGTATAGAATTTTGCCTCGAGGACCATATGAGCCGTCGGAATGAACCGGTCCCTGATTTGTTTGACGACCCAAAGCGCGACCGCATGCAGGACCCTTTAATACACGCGCCGCTGGCCGAACGAATGCGTCCGCAATCCTTCGATGATCTGACGGGCCAGGACGAGATCGTCGGAAAAGGTCGGCCGCTCAGAAACGCGATTGAGGCAGACCGTTTGTCCTCCGTCATTCTCTGGGGGCCCCCCGGCTGCGGCAAAACCACTCTGGCGCATCTCATTTCCCGTGTCACGAAGGCGCATTTCGTCTCGTTTTCGGCGGTAACCAGCGGGGTGCCTGAATTGCGCGAAATCATCAAGGCGGCCGAGCACCGTCTCTCAACAAAGGGACAGAAGACCATTCTGTTTGTCGATGAGATTCACCGCTTTAATAAAGCGCAGCAGGATGCATTCTTGCCGCACGTCGAGAAAGGCACGATCATCTTAATCGGCGCCACCACAGAGAATCCCTCGTTCGAAGTCGTCTCTCCGCTCCTTTCACGCTCGTTGGTTGCGGTGCTGCGACCATTGGATGATGAAGCGCTGGGACGTATTGTGGACCGGACGCTTGCCGATGTTCAGCGCGGGCTCGGAGGGCGCCGACTCGTGCTGGCTGAAGACGCGCGCCGCCGACTGATCGGATTCGCGAACGGCGACGGCCGCTCGCTGCTCATGGCCTTGGAATTTGTTGCCGAGCAGGCGGTTCCTCAGCCGGACGGCACCGGACGGCTCGACGACGCCGTCGTGGAAGCGGCGCTGCTCAAGAAAACCCTGCGCTATGACAAATCCGGAGAAGAGCATTACAACGTCATCTCCGCCTATATCAAAAGCCTGCGGGATTCCGACGCGGATGCGGCATTGTATTGGCTGGCGCGCATGCTGGAAGCAGGCGAGGATCCGAAGTTCATTGCGAGACGGTTGGTGATTTTTGCGTCCGAAGACGTGGGCAACGCTGATCCGCTGGGTCTCGTCGTCGCGACGGCAGTGGCGCAGGCGGTGGAGTTCGTCGGTTTGCCCGAAGCGCAAATCAACCTGGCGCAGGGGACGACCTTCTTGGCGACACGACCGAAGGACAATGCCTCTTATACCGCGCTGTTGGAAGCCCTTCGTGATGCCAAAGCCGGAGGCAATCTGGGCGTTCCAATGCACCTGCGCAATGCCGTGACTTCGCTCATGCGGGATCTGAATTACGGCAAGGGCTACCGGTATGTGCACGACGATCCGCGCGCAGGGGATCAAGCCCATCTGCCCGAGGCCTTGAAGGGCCGGAAGTACTACAAGCCAAAGGGAAAATTACCATCGGGCGGTCCGTTGGACAAAGGTGGCTAATCGGTTATACTTAGTCTCATGAAGCGTTCAGAAGCCAAATCTCACCGGGTCAGTGCGACGGCGAATGAGCGGCGCAAGCTGGTGCGAGCGACCCTGGTAGGTTCGGCGCTGGTGTCGCCCAAGGGCGGCGCCAAGGCCACCACGGCGGTGCTCGACAATGTGAACAAAGTCGGCGCCGGTCTTCACGCCAAGGAAAAGCTCGTCAACGGCGAGAAGGTGACTGTGTCATTGGCCTTTCTCGATTCGGACCGTGTCGAGCAACAGGAAAAGCTGGATGGGACAGTCGCCTGGGTCAAGCCTTGGGAAAAGGGGTTTTTGATCGGCGTCGTCTGGGACGAAGTCGTCACCAAAGAGAAAAACAAGTGGCTATATTACTACCTCGAAGAAACGATCAAATCCGTGCGGTAACGTTGAGGGCCTGCCTGTTAGCCGATCGCGGCCAATTTTTGCTTCACCTCGGCCAATTCCGATGACAGAGATTCCCATCTGGCGGTGAGCCGTTCGAGCTCCTTCTTCCAAGTGTCCTGTTCCTGGTGAAGGCCGTTCCATTTCGAAAACTCTTGATAGAGGGCCGGATCGGCCAGCGTCTGATCGCGCTCCTTGATCTTTGTCTCGTGCTCCGCGATTTCGGATTCCGCGCGCGCAACCTGCTTCTCGAGGCGCGCCTGAGTTTTGTTCAGATCACGGCGGTCTCCGGCGGCAGACTTCGGCGCCGATTGCGATGCCATGGCCTTCGTGGGGCCCGGAGATTTTCCCTCCCCTTTGCCTCCGAGCTCTTCGCTCGACTCCTTGATCGATTCAAATTCCTGCGCCTTCTTCCAGAGATAATATTCGTAGTCCCCGAAGAAATTCCGTGCGTTCCCGTCCTCGATCTCCACGACTCGTGTCGCGATTCTGGTGAGAAACGTCGGGTCGTGAGAGATGAAAATCATCGTTCCTGGAAAATCAATCATGGCATCGGTGAGGACGTCCACCGAGGCTGGATCCAGGTGATTGGTCGGCTCATCCAAGAGCAGCGTATTGGCCGGTTCGACGAGCATGCGAGCCAGCGCCACGCGATTTCGTTCGCCACCGCTCAGCGCTTTGATGGGCTTCTTCTGGTCCTGGCCCGAGAAGAGGAACGCCCCGGCCAGGCCGCGCAAAAAGTTCGTTTCGGCGATGCTCGACACCTCTCCCAGCGATTCGAGGATTGAGTGTTCCGGATTCAGCGTCTCGGCCTGATGCTGAGCGAAGTAATGGAGGCTCACGCCATGGCCGACCGTTCTCGTGCCCTTGTCAGGCGGCAGGACGCCGGCCAGCATCTTGAGCAGGGTGCTCTTCCCCGCTCCGTTTTCGCCCACGAGCGCGATCCGCTGTCCCCGTTCGACGGAAAAATCCAGCGAGGTGTAGACAACCTTGTCTCCGTACCGTTTACTCGCTCCCTGCAGATCCAACACATGGCGCCCGCTCGTGGATGGCAAAGGGAATTTGAATTTCACCCGCTTGGTATCACGCTGCCGTTCGATCAGCTTGACCTTCTCCAATTGTTTGATGCGCGACTGAACCTGACGAGCCTTGTTGGCCTGGTACCGAAACCGGTCGACGAATTGCTGCACCCGCGCCACTTCCTTGGCCTGGCGGGAGGCCGCCGCATGAAGCTGGGCATCACGCGCGGCCCGGAGTTCGCGGAATTTGGTGTAGTTGCCGCGAAACTCTTGGATCGTTTTGTCGCGAAGTTCCCACACATGGGTGGCGATGCGATCGAGAAAAGCGGTGTCGTGGCTGATGACCAGCAGCGTCAGTTTGGAATTGAGCAGGAATTCTTCGAACCAGCGCTGTGTTGGTTTGTCGAGATGGTTGGTCGGCTCGTCCAGCATCAATACGTCTGGACTGGACAACAACAAATGGGCCAGGGCGACACGCATGCGGTAGCCGCCCGAGAGCTTGTCGACCGGACGTGAAAAATCTGCCTCGCTGAATCCCAGCCCGGAGAGAATCCGTTTGGCTTCGTGCTCCGGATACTCGTCCCGGTGTGCGGCATCGAGCGCCGTTTTCCCCGTGATGGTCTCGAGTTCCTGAGGAAGATATCCGATGCGTAGTCGCGGACGTTTCCGGATCGAGCCTTTATCCGGGGACTCCTCGCCCAAGATCATTTTGAAGAGTGTGGTCTTGCCGGTCCCATTCGGACCGACCAGTCCGACGCGGGTTTGAGGACGCAAATGAGCCGAAGCCCCGTCGAACAGGACTTTCGTAGAAAACTGTTTATGAACAGACTCGATTTGCAACATACGGGTGTACGATGTGAATGTATGACGATGAACGAAGCGCTACTTCACTGACCTAACAGGCAGGTGGAAGGCGCATTGATGGGATAGGGGAGGGGTTCAAGGTGATGCTCTCTGTGCCAAATATTCTGGAATCTATCCGTCGGTTGAACTAATAAGGCTTGGTATGCCCCAATTGTCCGACGGTACGCACGAAGTGCGGTTTGGTGGAGCTGGCGGGGATTGAACCCGCGACCTCGTGAATGCCATTCACGCGCGCTCCCAGCTGCGCCACAGCCCCACGGTTTGTAATCTGAACAGTTTGAAAAACCGTAAGAAATAGTGAAAACGGCATGAAAACGACGTCATGCTAACACTGCCGTTGGCAGCCAGTCAAGAAAGTCCGCCGCTTCTTGACAAACATCAGGTGCGTCCCTACCATGACGCTCCGGCCCTGGCCATGTCCGGCCAGGGCTTTTTTTTGAAACAATGGCAAATCTAGTCGTCATAGGCGCCCAATGGGGCGACGAAGGCAAGGGCAAGATCGTCGATATCTTAGCCCGGGATGCCGATGCGGTGGTCCGCTATCAAGGTGGGTCGAATGCCGGCCACACGGTCATCAACGATCGAGGGACCTTCATTTTCCATCTCGTGCCCTCCGGCATCCTCTATCGAGGCACCCTGTGCGTGATCGGTAATGGCGTGGTGGTAGACCCCGCCTCGCTGATCGAGGAAATGGACCATCTGCAGGGCCAAGGTGTGAAGTTCGGAAAGAATTTCGTCATCAGTCAGCGGGCTCATGTGATCCTTCCATATCATAAGGCCATCGACAAGGCGGCGGAACAATCAAAGGGCTCGCGGCGGATCGGCACGACCGGCCGAGGCATCGGGCCTTCCTATGCCGACAAGATTTCGCGCATCGGCATCCGCATGGGCGACATGTTGAATCCAGCTGTTTTTCGCAGGAAATTGGAAGAGAACCTGGTCGAAATCAATTGGTTCCTGGAACAGTTGTACAAGGTTGAGCGATTCGAAGTAGAAAAGGTCTATCAACAGTATATGGGCTATGCCGAGCGCCTCCGCAGCCATGTGGTTGATGCCACAATGCTTGTAAACCGCATGGTCGATGCGAAGAAGACGATTCTGTTTGAAGGCGCGCAGGGCACGCATTTGGATGTCGATATGGGGACGTATCCGTATGTGACATCGTCCAGTTCCACGGCCGGAGGAGCCTCCACTGGAACGGGCGTTGGTCCGACGAAAATCGATGCGGTACTCGGCGTGGCAAAGGTGTATAGCACGCGCGTGGGAAGTGGACCGTTTCCGACCGAACTCACCGACGCGGTCGGCGCGGGATTGCAAGACCGAGGCAAGGAATTCGGCGCCACGACCGGGCGCGCGCGACGCTGCGGATGGTTTGACGCCGTCGTCGTTCGTTATGCCGCGGTCGTGAACGGCTTTTCCTCGCTCGCGATGACGAAATTGGACGTCCTGGATGGCTGTAAAGATCTCAAGATTTGCACAGGCTACCGTTATCAAGGACAGGTGCACCGGGACATGCCGGCGGATCTTCAAACGCTGACAGATTGTGAACCGGTGTACAAGCGCTTCAAGGGATGGTCCGCATGGACGACCGGTACCACCACGTATCGCGCGCTTCCCGCGGAAGCGAAACGGTATCTGCACTACATTGAAGAGGCAGCCGGATGCCCGATTGATATCATCTCGACCGGTTCGAAGCGCGATGCCACGATCGTCCTCAGAAATCCGCTGAAAGCCCGTGTCCGAAGACGGTCAGGGTGAATCACTCACTAGGCACAATCGGATCGTCGGTGCTAAAATCCCCACCTTCCCGCTCGGTGAGCCGCTAGCTCAGACGGTAGAGCATCGCCCTTTTAAGGCGAGGGCCCTGGGTTCGAGTCCCAGGCGGCTCACCACTTTTCAAGAGGTTAGAGTTACCCACCGCGACCGCCTTCTTCTCATAGGCCAAACTATAGGCCATTTTGAAGGCGGAATCGAGTTTCATGACCGCGTCCCGAAGCTTTTGATCCCAGGCCGGCCCCCCATGCGAGTAGGTGGCGGTCATGCCCAGCATCCGATGCCCGAGCAATGCCTGTCGCACCTCGTAGTCGACGCCGAGGCCCTGGAGGCGAGTGGTGAAGGTGTGCCGGAGGTCATGGAAGTGCAGGTCCTGAATCTTTGCCAGCTGACACACCCGAGCCCAGTATTTTTTGAATCCGCGGATGTCATCCCAGCGGCGGAACACCCGACCGTCAGGGATCGAAGGCAGAGGATCGCGCAACGCCCACCGTGCCGATGGGTTCAGAGGCAGGCGAGCGGGGGTGCCCTTCAAGCGAGAATGGCTTGGGGGCAGGACGAGCCACCAGCCCTCTGCTTCTTCCCGGATCCACGAGCGCTGCACTGCCAACAGTTTGGATTCCCTCAAGCCGGTATTGAGTTCGGCCACTACGATACGCCAGAGTTCTTGAAGCACTTCAGGCATGACGCGATCGCGCAAGACTCGGATGGCGTCGAGCTCAACAGTCGTGGCGACTCGGCTTCGACGATCAGCATCAGGCAGTTCGACGGCCTTCAGTCGGTTCTTATCGAGCCAATCGTACCGCACACCTAGATTGAGCAGACGCATCAGCACCTGCCATTCCCGTCTAATCGTGCCGGCGGAGGCGCCAGCTTGTTGTCGTTTGAGGACGTAATCTAGGCCATCTTTCGCGGTGAGCGAGGTGAGAGGCCGATCGCCAAAGGCAGGAAGCAGATGGTTCTCGAGAATGCCCTTCGGTCTCACGCGGTCGATCCGCTTCTTCACGTCGAAACTGTCCCAAAACAGTGAGGTCAGATCTCGGAGGCTCTCCTCGCCGCGTCGGTCTTCTGCTCGCGGGGGACCAGCATGGATCTTGGCGATCATGCCAATGGCCTCTTGCTCCGCTTCGTGTGGAGTGAGGTTATAGCCAAGGAGCGGACGGTAACGGACGTGCTTCCAGCGGTAATCTAGGTCGAACGCGACGCCCTTCTTTGTCGTTCTCCTGTGGATCGTGTACGCCATCAGCGATACCGGGGGGAGCGATGGTAAACGTGTCTTGAGGAAATGTCCATGGCGGGTTGCATGTGTTGTTCGCTCAGGTGCGCTTGAACTGCGGATGGTGCCTCGCTCACGCGCACGGTCTGGTGCTCACCCTTTAACCAAGCAAGCAGTTCACTTCTGAGGTACCGATATGCTCGGGACCCTGGCACCCGATGACGCGGAATATCGTCCCGTTGGTGCATCGTCGAGATGGAGAATCGAAGGAAGTCGGCAGCCTCGGAGAGGGTCATCACTTCGCGGTCCTGTGTCTCACAAATCTCATTCATCTTCGTGTGGTGTTCGATGCATCGTTGCAATGTCCCCCCTTAAAAGGGGGGGGACTGCAATCAACGATGGGAGTTGCGGAGCATCGTTGCAAGAAACTCTCTTGCAATTCATAGACTTGAGTAGGTCTGCAACGATCCTGCAACGATGTTGCAACGATAGGGCTGCAACGATGGCTTGCAACGATCATTTTGGGCTTAAAACCGTCCATAGGGGGTTCCGATGATCGTTCCCAACCATCATCCACTTTCGTCCTTTATCCCGGGAGAGCGCCGATTTCACGGTATCGAGTTTGATGACTAATTCGTCAGCGATCTGTTTCGAGGTGCGAGGTCTGCCATCTTCGAGAAGATTGCGAATCCTTGAAGGAACAGGAAGTTTCTCCTCAAATACTGGCTCATCGGCAGGATCGAAGGCTTCCACACGAACCGTCTGGTTGACGTCATTGAATGTCAGTTCAAACCCGAGTGGGGACATATCAGGTCCGAAGTTATTCTTCTTTTGATGTAAGGCGACCCGCACGGGGTCGGTAGAGCTGGCAGTGCCCGTCCGCTGAAACTCCCAGACGTTTCGGGCCAGTTCACGGAAAAAGACACTGCCGTAGGCCGACGCCTCTTGCCCATCCGGGATGCTCTTGGGAACATGCGCCAAGACGAGAGAAGCACAACCGATCGTTCTCAAGGCACGTTGTAGCTTGATCGCTGAATCTGGACTTGCGAGATCGCCACCACAGGCCAGGGCCGCACTATCGACCACCAGAAGACGGATGCCGAGTTCAGCGACTTGTGTGGCGATCTGATGAACCTCTTGATGGAGCGGATACTCACAACGCCGATAGAACGGGCGGGCAGCCTTCAATTTTGGATGCCCGGTTTGCAACTTCTTCAATCGTCCCTTCACTGTCTCCTCATCGAGTTCCCAATCCAGGTACAACACTGGGACCTTGATGGCCGCGATCCCTGCTTCCGATGCCCCCTCACAGGCGAGTAATGCGAAATAGAGAGCCAGATAGCTCTTGCATGACCCGCCGGGGGCAAAGGCCAGAGTTTGATGATTTCGGTAAATGAGCGGGTTAAGGACAAATGGAACATGGGTGGAGGTGTGCTCGGTAGGTTCCAAGGTGAGAATAGGTGCACCGTTGCGATGCGCCTTTAGGACCGTGGTACATGCACGTTCGAGGAGCCGCTTCCATGGGATGGAGCTGGCGAGAGCCTTGAGAGTTTTTGAAATCTTATCGCGTGCCGAATCTGTCTTTAACCCGATGTCCGTTGTGCCAAGGAGCTCTGTATTCCCGAGATAAACGGTCAGCTCGGCGCTTATGCCGCCTCTGGCGTCAGTCAGTCTATCGAATTGAAGCGTGACCTGATGAGCGGCGAATTTTACGCGATAGAGACCGCCGGTGCTGGCCATATCTAACGCTTCAGATTCCTTTGAACGGAACTGTTCCTGGAGCGCATGCCTCTCTCTCCACGACTGCCACCAGGCCGTCACACCGGCGAGCCGCTCATCGTCCAACGACATCCGCTCTAAAGCTGGCCACAACGTCTCCCAATCGTTGCCGGAGGAAACCAACCAATCATCGAATCCAACCTTGGCGGCGCCCTTTTCTGGCAATTTCACGAGACGAACCGTGGCGCCACGAGATAGGAGTTCATGGCCCAAGGCAAAGAAGCCAGATAAGACCGATAGCTGCTTCTCTTCCCGCCAGGCATCACTGTCAGGGATCAATTCCACAGCGCGGCCGATCCAAATGAATTGGTCGAGAAGGGGGATCGTCAGTCGCTCTCCGTTGTCGAGTTGTTGGCGCCAATTCCATACTCCTGCCACCCCGGTGGCGAACAGACCTCGTTCACAGGCTGCAGCGGATTTCTTTTCGCCTTCAACAATGATCAGTTCGGCACCTGCGCTCTTGGCCACCGATGACCACTAGAGCAGCGGAGGTAGATAGAGTTGCGGCGCCGTCCCAGCCTCTTGATGGTATTTTTGGGCAGAGCCATTCGGGCGCGTCACAACGGGAAACAGGCGCCACCTTTCGAAGCAGTTCTTCTTCCCCTCGAGCGTGAAGTATGGAATCCGGTATGCGCTGGTAACGCCCCGCACTTTGATCGCAGCGGGTCTAACCGCTTCGAGTTGAAGCAGATCAATTGTAGTTTCGCTGAGGCCGCTACGTTGGATATCTTCGCGATGTTCTGGCGCTAGGGCTTTCATTTTGTCTTGCCCGCTTCGGGCCTTGCACCATTTGAGGCATCTTGAATCTCTAGAAGGCCGGCGAGGAGGTGGTGTGCGGCCCGCAAGATCGATCGGTGAGGTGCATCGAGGGGTACATGCCTGAAACTCCGGAACTCCACTTCCAATTCGTCGATGAAGCGTCGAAGCGCATGGGCAAAATGATTGGTTAGCGGATTGCAGTTAAAGTCGGCCTTCGGTAGGATTGCTGTCAACATCGGTCTCTCCTTTAAGATTGCCACGCCTTGAGTTCGCACCTCGGGCGTGGCGTTGTTTTTAGTAATCATTTCCTATCGCCTGCCATCACTCGTGAAAGCTGATCGCGCAGAAGACGCCGAGTGATTTGCGAGACAGACCTGTCTTCGTGTGCGGCCATCTGCTCTAGAGTTCTCCGCTTCTCGAAGCGCAATTCGCACCGACGTGGTGACGAGCCGCTCATCTTGATTTTGTTGGACCACTATTCACCTCCGTGCCATCAGGCTGAATGCAGTGTGTGCGTAGTATGCTGGGGCAACCGAATGCCTCAAGCATTAATACAAATAGTTAACCCCTTGTTTTTTATTGGGGCATTCAGGGCATTCAGGGCAATGCCCAAAATGCCTGTTTCACTGAAAGTGATGAAAAGAGGGAGTTAGCGAGAGGACTTTTTAAATGCCCAGCGTTTAATGGATCCTGCTGTAGGAACTCTACCACTTCGATTTGTCATCCCAGGCTTCCTTGCGGAATGTCGTTTCTGCATCTCTTCATGTGCTTTTTCGGAAAGTTTCCCTTGGTTTAGCAATGGAAACTTCTTTCTCAGTTCATCGCATATCGTGGTTGCAACGGTTATCCAATGATCTGGTGTGATTGTTTCTTGCTTTGATTTTCGCTTCAAATTCGGCTTTGACCGGGCTTTCTTGTGCAGGTCGACTTCAATCGGTGGAATGTATCCTCGCTCATCTATCCAGCCACATTCATACGAGATCGTAAAGACATCCCCACGTTTCTCTGCCCACTCGTTCAGGGTTTTGAGTTTAGTCTGCCAAGCAATACGTGGCCTGGCTTCATCCTTCTCCGTAGGACCGAATTTAAGATGGGAAAAGTTGTAAACCGGTCCCAAAGCTGAATGTCCAACCGGTGGATTTTCGTTCTTAAGTTTTTCCCAGTCAGGCTCCTTAACAAACTTCTGTGCGTAGCCAAAGTGCGCGGTCGCTTCAATGCTGGAATCAACAGGGAAAAACCTGCCGCAGTTGTCGCAGACCTGCAACCGCCCAGATCGGACCTCTTCCAGCAGCATGAGAGTACAGTCTGTAAGGCGCCCTTTATAGGCTGCTTCATGGAAAGGTGTATTCCCGGCAGTGGCATAATGCTCAGCCATAGCCACTGCGACTACTTCTAGCGGGACGATGTCTTCGGAGATTGCTGGGAGTTTTAACGTGTATTGCATTGCAATCCCTCCTGCGGGGTTCCTGATAGAGGAGGAAGGCAGGGCGTTCAGGATAACGCCCCCGATCGAGAGATCAACTCGATCGTTTGCCTTCCAGGGTGTGCATGATGTCACGGTACGAAACAACCGGCAACGTCTAATGCCGGCCTTCACTCGCTCCTGGATCATCGATCAACTGCGGGCCATGATTCGTGAAAGCTGTGTCGCTGTCCACGTGCCCCCGCCTCGAAAGGTTGGCACTCCGCTATGATTCATGGCTTCAGCGACACCGCGGAGCGTGAGACCTCGTGCGCGATAGCCGTGTATCATCGGCTGAATAGAACGGGCAAAGGTGTCTGCAGCCTGTCGTCTCGCCATGGCGCCTCGGTGAGATGCATCACAGAGACTTGCATGGGAAGGGTTCCCCAGTTTGACACCCCGACGCTTCAAGGCCGCCAACGCCTCTCGAGTTCTGACCGAGATCATGCTGCGTTCCTTTTCAGAGAGAGCTGCGTACAGGTGTAAAACAAACGGATCGACGTCAGGACCGAGCTCCGCCACGATGAATGGAACGCGCTCGGACATCAGCCCTGCGATAAAGGCCACATCCCTAGAGAGCCGATCCAGTTTCGAGACGAGCACAGGTGACTTCATCCGTCGTGCCTGTCGAAGGACCTCCGCGAGTTTGGGTCGTCGGGTGAGGGCGTCAGTCCCTTTTCCTGTTTCAACCTCTTCGACCCAATCGATGATCGTGAAACCTTCGGCATCCGCAAAGCGTCGAATGGTCTCTCGCTGGGCGGCAAGACCGTTGCCCTTCCCGCCCTGCTCTGCTGTGCTCACACGCATATACGCCAGCGCTGCTCGTTGGTCTGTCATAACATGGCCTCCATATACACAAGACCATACGTCCGTTTGAAGTTGTGTATGACGATGAGTTTCGCTGCGCCTTGGTAAGAAACGCGGTCGGTAGACACCCAGGCATAGAGTGCGGCTCGTTTGGTTTGGGCACTTTTCATATAGGGCCTCCGTTTCCATTACACCTGTTTTCTACACAGCCAAGGTCCCCAGCAAACATCTCAATTCATGCGGCATTCAAAGGCAGCCTCTAGACGGGTTTAGTAAACAACCCTACGAAAGTCCGTGAGCAATAAGCGAAGGTCATCTCACAGTAAACCGATAATTGACGAATACTATAGTCTGTAGACCAAAAGTATTCAACCATCCATGATAGCGACCCATGAAATCACCCAAGCGACGAACAGAGGAAGCGATACTGGGGAGAGAAATCGCATATCTACGGCGGAAGATTGACCTTTCCCAGGAAGACCTTGCCTTCAAAGCAAGAGTGCATCGGACCTATATTAGCCAGCTTGAACGTGGGCTCAAATCGCCAACTGTGAAAGTGATTTTGAAACTATCGCGAGCGTTAAAGGTTTCGGCCGGCGGGTTATTGGCTGCCGTTGAGCGAGGAATGCAGGGAGAGTTTTATGAGAAGTAGGACGTGGCACATCCGTATTAACGAGTGGTTTCCTCCCGACGATGAGGTCGCGGCCATAATGGCTCAACTTTGCGTCTTGCGAGAAGATTTGTACCTGGAATTAAAGGGACTTAAAGAAGACGAGATAAGTGCGTTAGACAATAATGGAGACAATTACAGATCGACGTATTTCTTCCGAAACTCGACAAGGACACTCTTCGAGCTTAGAAATGCGGTTGAAACGCTCAAGATTGAGAAGAAGTTCATTAAACATCTCGCGAGTCGACCCTATTTTCATCAGGCATTTCTAGAGTTCGATAAGGCTATGCTCGAGGCTAGCAAACTAGTCAAAAGGCTTCGTCATCAAACTGGAGGGCATTTGGACGATGAAGCATTCAAAAAAGCGCTCAAAACTATATCGCCTGATACGAGGGTGCTATTCCAAGCTGGAAATAGCCCCAAGACATTGCATTACAAATTCTGTCTCGAATTTCTTGGCGCCATCTTTCTAAGCGAAGTGCAGAAGGACTTCGAAGGTGAATGGAGCAGAATTTTGAAAACGACTGCTGATGTTTCCTTCAAGGCTCTTAAAGCGGTAGATCTAATTTTTAACGCATATGTCGATCAACGAGGTTTTGACTACTAGTTGTCCATGTCTTGTCAAGGCCGAATAATGGGAGGTAACTAATGGCAATTCGCTTTTCCCCCAGATTCGAATGTTCCTCAAAGCAACTTCAGGACAGTTTGACCGGGAGGAAATTATTCTTGTGTTAGACAAACTACTTGACTGCTTAAGATACTAATTCTTCAATCAACATGGGGAATTCGCAGCGCTGTCATGGGTGCGCGTGCAATAACCGTCCGGTCATCGCACATTCGGTAGCATAGAGGTAGCGATGGGGCTAACTGACTGCCCGTAGATTTCCCAAACGCTTGGCACATTGAAAGGTCGCGGCGTTTCGGGAGCAGGCGAATGCGGCGATCTGAGCACGAGATATTGGATGATCGGCATTTTCCACAGAATAAAGGTAAAGAGCACCGCAGCAAGATAAACGGCGAAAGGGAAAAGAAATGGCCACAATGGTGAGAGAAAAGGAAATAGGTTTTCCAGCCTCCACCGGACTCCAGTCAGTGTATATATTATGAGAAGATGGCTAACATAAACACCCAAAGTGAACTTCGCCAAAGCAGGGAGGGGTGTTGAGCGCCACAAATCGGGTTTCGCGAGGGCCAACAAAAAGACGCCCAGCGATAACAGGATGCCTCCCAAAGTACAGGTATCGGTAATTAGCGGTAGGAGCATGCAGGACCTCTCTCAACACCACCCACTCAATAAACGCGATCGCGTAACCGGCCACAATGAACATGAGTGCGGTTCGTATAGCCTTGCAATCCTTCAATCACGCTTGGAGGGTCGTATTAGGCTGCTATGGTGATAAGGTAGTTCTAGAACATTCTCGTAAACTTTCAAAATGTTTTGCTTTCTTTCTTCATCACTTGTCATCAGCCTGATGCCCGTCCCTAACCAGTAGGCCATCGTTATCAGAGCGAAAATAATGAAGGATATGGAAAGTGATTCGGCATCTTCATGCCTATCTTCACTCATTTCCTGATCTCTCGACCGTCACATCGCCGCATGAAGATGAAATCAGCCTTCCGAGTCAGGCTTGCATGCCTGCTTTTCAACTGGTGCGAGGCAGGAGGGTAGCATAGTCGGCGTACTACGGCTGCCAGGAGGGCACAATGATTTTCCGATGGTCAGCGATTCGTAGGCTTCCGTCGATGATTCCAACCTTCCCCGTCGGTGATGCGAAATTAACGACTTGCCCGACCGAAATACGCCGTCTCCTCGAACTCGTTCGGCTGACCGTCGAGATTATTGACTTGGGAAGATCCCTTTTTTACACTCCACAGGCTCTTACATTGCCCGCCACCGAGGTTGACGCCATGTTTGACTTCTGGCAACATTTTTCGTGATGAGATTCACAACTTCATCCGCGTCACAATGTACTCATAGCGCTAAGGCAATCGCCAAGACTATTATCGGCTGTGGAAGGAAGAGCGAGCAGCTACTAGCCATGCTGCCATTCATGTATGTACACACATGCGGCGGCGCCGGTTCCCGACTCAAAAGGAGGTCTTGGCGACAAAGGTAGACATAACTTTCCACTGTGTAAGAAGGTGGTAACCATCTCACAATTAAAGATTTCGAATTTGTGCGAGGTCGTGAAGGAGGGAAAGGCCGACAAGAATGAAACGAATCTTCTTCATCGCAGCCGTGGCGTTTTGCAGCCTGCCGACGTTCTATGAGCGGGCAACAGCGCGAGATATGTCTATAGTCACAGGTACGATTTCCGTTGAATTTTATCCAATGCAAGTGGCTGGTGTCCTCAGCGGATGTACGCTGGCGTATACGCTGACTGACCAGGATGTTGTGTACAAAAACGGCGCCTTAATCACAATCGTAGGGAACATCGCGTACTTCACAAACGCGAACCAAAACGATATGGGGTTATCCTTAAAGATCGGAACAATCGACACTCAGAATAAGACAGCAAAGCCAGAGGCGCCTTTCTATGCGTATATAGAGACACCTCATGGCACGACCGCTAAAAGCAAGTTTCACAGCACGGCCTCGGACATGACCGGCGCAAAAAGTTTCGTATACGAGCTCGATGAAGGTTCAATGGCTGTTTTAAAAGACCTAACAGAAGGCCGGCCTGTCACCATAGGATTCAAGAGGTATAAGGACGGTATGGATGTCCTAAGCGCGTTAGATTTACACGTCACATCATCCGCCGCCACTTCGAACGGCTCCATCATCCGTCATCGGACGGATGCCGCCATCGAAAAATTTGCCGGTTGCGTTGGTGAGCTTACGACACAAGTCCAGTCGTACAACAAGTAATACTAGCCGGCCAGCTGAAACAGGTTTTCCTAGTCTTCTTTCTGACCACGAATGGTAGCGTCCATTCTCTCATGACTACCGCCGATTCCAGCCACTGTACAGGCTGCGAAAAGTGTCAACGAGAAGGCAACAACTGTCGGCACTCAGTTATATGCGACGTTGATCATTTGTGCGAAGAGTGTCACGACCAAGCGGCTCAGTTCCAATGTCCTACGGCCACACCTGCCTGAAGCGTTTGACTTTCGTGGTATGCCCACCTAAAAATCCTCAGCAACTCACCCCACGAGTCTGAGGAGATGTGATGTGATGACGGACAATCCTGTTGTTATGGCTGTATTCCTGGTGTCAGGCATGTTCCTCAGTGCCGCGCCAGTTCAGGTTCTCGGGTCGGATACGACGGTAGGAATCGACTTAATGGACAACGGATGGGTTGAGTTCATGGCGGCGAATCACAACCGCCGTCGTTGCCATTGCAAGCAGCCACAGATCCAACACAGCCAACACAGCCAAACCCACAGCCCGAACAGCCAACACAGCCAAACCCGCAGCCCGAACAGCCAACACAGCCAGGACAGCCGACAAAGCCGAAAAAGCCACCGACAAAGGGAGTGGATGATAACGGGTTCGCTGATGTTCGAGGATAAGAAGGGTTAGTCCTCGCGAGGGGATAGGCCTTTGTTCTGTGCTTTTGGACCCGCTCACCGCTTGCGTCGGATCTTCCGCCGTTCTACGGACTAGATCAACATACTCGCCACGATCGAGTTGCTCCCACGCCATGCGATTCAAGAATTGCTTGAGCACCGGTTGCTTTGTGTGCGCATATCGCTCTTCAAGTAGCACAGGTGTGTAAGGTCCAGCGTCTTTAGATGACCGTCGCTTTATGTGCTGGCCTGATACCGTTCGCTGGCGAGAAGCACTTTCCGATCAGGTACCAAGATGAATATAACCCAAGCTCGCAGGCGGGAAGGGCTTGCACAAAGAGAAGATCAGTTGTTGAAGCCCATTATCGGGAGGAGTTAGCGGCTGTGGATCACAGCTCCATTACTAGGCCTCGTTCTCACCCTCCTGAGTGCCGACTTTAAAGCGCCGGTCCTCCAGACCAGCGCTACAACTTTATACAGGGAGACATCCGTGGGAAAGATTGTAGCAGTCCTCGTTCTTGCCGTCGTTTCCATTCATTTAAGAGATTATTTTCGAACAGTATGTGAGTCCATGGAGGAGGGATAAGGGGTGAAGGACTACGCGGCTCGAGGAAGTGTGACGGTGCCGGTGGCGCTTTTTCCACCTGCCGGCTGGTCCTTTTTCCGTTTACGCGGCGGTACTCTTCAGGGTGACCGTTATGCAAGACTTCGATGGTGTCGCCGTCGAGAACGCCGACTACTACAGCGACAACAATATCCTTTCTGAATCCTTGCGAATCGGCCAAAGGGAAGCTGATTACCTGACTCTGTATCGAGCCTTTTCGCAGGGACAGTTTGTTCGCCCTGCGAGACACCTTGCTCGTTCGATTGGCGTTTCGCTCAACCGAGCGTTGGTCTGAAGTTAAACGCGATGGCCCCGGAATTGCCACCGCCATCACTCCATGACCAAGAGAAGGGGGTGGTGTGCGTGGTTGCTCGCCGTCGCCTATTTTTCTGCCTCCGGGGCGCAGGCCGAATACTATGTCGCGGGACAAGTCGGCGTGAACTTTGCCGACAGACTCACAGGGATTCAAGGGACCGGCAGTTTTGTCACACAAAGCGGTCCTGACCTCGACCTTAAGAACGCTGTCGTGTATGGGGGAAAAT
>JADMIO011053119.1_pt1 | contig 28454 bp, 26 predicted proteins | sample 8958161 | NCBI WGS metagenome assembly JADMIO01 (sample SAMN16585339, study PRJNA669376) | soil metagenome | isolation source: Crop rotation soil | place: USA: Cullars Rotation, Alabama | collected 2011 | reverse complement strand
GGCGTCACCGCCGCTACCGGTCAGGGCGAGGATTTCTTTTTCGATTCGAACGCGGGTACCCGGGATACGTTCCTCGCCGTCAGCTATGGGGGCGGGATGAAAGCACTCAATCTCCGGGGGCCGCTGGGTGTGCGCATTGAAGGCCGGGGCCGCACGCTGCCGCGCTACCTCGGATTCCGTTTCAACTGGTTCGAGGCCACCGCCGGTTTGACATTCTCCTTCAACGGCGGACGATCGAAACGATCTCAGTAGTCCAGGCTGGAGTGATGACCGGGATCGACTTCTGCATCAGCTGCGCGCCGGTCGCGACGTAGGAGTGCGGCACTTCCAGAAAGCCGACCTGGTAGAGCGCCTCGGGGTCCAGTCCACGAGGCGTCACGAAACTGACTCCGGATTTGCCTTCATCGCTGTAAACGAAAAGCACCGCCCGGCCGGTCTCGGGATCGTACGCTTCGAGCGCATCGTTCGAGGCGCCGTCGGGGCGCGGCGTGAGGTGAAAGATCTTGGCATCGCGCATCAGTTCGCGAAGAGACTCGTAGAGACCGCTCTCCCTTTTCACAAAGTCCATCGTATCTCCCGACCACTGGGTAATCCGGTTCATGATGACGAACGGACCGCCGAACATGTAGCTGCGCGTGTGATACGTGCTGTCGGGTTCATCCATCATGTAGCGTTCGGTGTAGCGGGCCGGGAATGGATACGTCGCCCCGTAAACCGCGCGCCGGGTGGTCAGTGCGTCGTCGGAATCGTTGACGATCGATGTGACGTACTGCTGCACCATTTTGAAGGTCTGCATGCTGCCGCCGTCTTCGCAGTTCTCCCACAACACCTGTGGCGCGACGGTTTGCACCGCCTCGATGATGGCATCCAGTCCATCGACCGCATTCGAGTAGTTGCTGTCCCCCGGGGCATGGCTGTGTGTCGTCGAATCGCAGATTTTTACCATGTTCTCGCCGTCCTGGGTCAGCCAGTCGACGCGATACTGCCGGATGATCCTGGTCGCTTCCGAAATAATCCAGCGGCGTGCCGGTTCGTGACTGGGACAGAGCGACGTCGCTCCGAAGTAGCGTCGCAGGCGGGCCGGATCCACCGCTTCCCAATCCGGATGCTCGCGCAGAACCGGAGAATCCGCCGCAGCCTCGAGCAATGGCAGGTGCAAGCCAAACTTCATCCCCCGCAAATGCACGTAATCCGATAGCGCCCGCAGGCCGTTCGGAAACTTTTCCGGGTCGGGGCGCCAGTCGCCGATTCCGCGCGCCCATCCCAGATCGAGAACAAAGACTTCGGCACCCAGTTCCGCGGCCCGGTCCGCAGCCGTCATGGCGATGGACTCGTCGATGTCCTCGCCGTATCCCCACGTGTCGAACATGGTGTTAGGAAAGCGGCCATCGGGCGTCGGCGCGGCCAGGACGTCCAGGGCAAACCTCTGGGTTCGATATCCGGCTTCATCCCAGTCACCGCGGAATACACCGATAAATGCGTCGGGCACGCGAAACAGACCGCCCGGCGCCACACGATGATTCAGCTCCGAAACCGACGCCTCGAGCTTCAGCATGCGAATCCCGCGCTGATGCTCAATTTCGGCAACGGCGCGCCCGTTGAACTCCCAGGCCGTGACCAGCCCGAAGTCGCGACTGTCCCGGACAGCCCGCCAGGCGGTGTGGTCGGCATACGCACCCGTCGACATCGCAACCGGTCCGAACTGGCGGCTGATGTTGGTCTCGTGCGGCTCGAAGTTGGCGGCCCTCGCATACTTCCACTGGCCAACGAAGAAATCCCGATAGGTTTCCCGATTGTCCTGAAACCTCCAGGAAAGCATGTCCGCCTGGGTCACGAAGCTGTCCAGCTCGCCTGTGTTCTTGTAGAGTGTGCGGTATCTCAAAAAAGGCTGGCCGTCGTAGACATCCGCTTCGAAGCGGATCTCCCCCGGTACCGACTCCGAAGACATCACGATCGACATTCGGACGCCCACCGCGGGTGCGGAGATGTCCTCAAAGGAATGAGACAGCACGGAATACGACGTTTCCTGATTCAACTCCACTCCGTCAATGGTCAGATTGACGGGTGAACTCGGATAGGCTTCGGAGGCGCGCCACACACGACCGCTGAGACGGTCTTCGAGGGCGCAATAGCGAAAGTGCCGGGCGGCATCGATCTGAAATGACGCCTGAATCGAATGATTGCCGATGAGCCAGGTCTGCTCGTCTTCACGATATTCGCTGTAGGTGTCGCTGATCGCCTTCGTCGGAGTGACCGAAAAGGCGACCGCCAGGAGAATCGCAAAGAATCTCAGGTAAAGCCGGTGACGCATACTCTCCCTTGAGAGTACGTTTCGAAATCAGGGCGGTTACAGCCCCTCTCTTCCGGTGCCAGAGTACGACGACAACCGGGACGATCGTGCTCAGAATGAAGTAACCGATGATCTTGCTGCGAAGAAAAGTGAACGCGAGGTGTGTACCGGACATCAGAACGATAATCTCGGTCAGGAGACTGGTCCCCGCGGTGACCAGCGAAAGCGGAAACAACATGCCGATATACCACGGATAGAATTGCGAGCTTCCGACGAAGATTACCGCGAACATCACCGACGTCCAGCGCGAGGCGACATCGCGTGGCTCGTCCCGCCGTCCCGGCCACGACTTCAAAAACTCATGCAGGGTAAACGTCGCAACCAGTCCCCAGAGGACAAAGCTGGCCGCAGTGCTGAAACCGTCGAGATTCACCGGGCCGGAGTGGACAAGCCCTGAGAGCGAGCGGAATGTGAAACGAACGAACGCGTGCAGCGAACCGGTCTTCTCCGTGAGCTGATTGAATACTTCCTGAATCTTGAACGTGCCCGGGCGCGTCATATAAGGCAGGCTGATCAGAACCGTCAAAGCCGCCGAAACCCCAACCGACCTCAGCGCCGCCTTCCATCCGTGCCGCCGCAGAACGAGCGACAGCGCGAACGGCGCCAGGGCAAATGCCACGTACTTGACGAAACCGGCCAGAATCAGCGTTGGGAATACCCAACCGGCACGTTTGTTCATCCAGAAGTGAAACGCCAGCAGAATCAGACCGGCCATGATCAGATCATTGTGGACATCGGCGAGGAACTGCAGAACGACCAGAGGACTCCACATATATAAGTAGAGCACCAGCTTCGGGTCGGCGCCGGAGACGAGCCGGACGGTTTTCCAGAGAAGGTAAGCGATCGCGGCGTGGAAAGCGAGGTTCAGCAGAGCGAAAAGAAAAAGTGTGGTCCACCAGTTGCCGCCGCCAAGCCAGGCCATCGCCTGGGTCACCAGGGCAAAGGCGAAGCCGTACGGCATCGGCTCGTCGAGCCACAGGTTTCGACTCCGCCCCATCCATCGGCTTCCAATCATCGGATCGGCGAGGCCGTTTGGGATTTCGCGAAGGACCTGCGTATAAGGATTGACGTCGTAGTGGGTTTGACCCCATCCCTGCGCCATGTAGAAGAAAACGTCGGTGGAGTCTACCGGGCCGCTGATGAATCCGATGATCGCAAACAACGCGGCGAAGGCAACCACTGTCCGAAGTCGGGTTTCACGAACGAAGGGAATGCCTGCAAAGTAGAGGATCGTCAGACCGCCGCCCAGCGCGTACAACAATGTCTGCGCGGCGCCGGACGGATCGAATATCGCATCCGTCCAGAAGATTGCCGCGACCAATGCATAAATCGAGGCGCTGATACAGCCCAATACCCACAGCGTCCGCACACGCACGGATAATAAGTTGATCAAGAGTCCGCTCCAAGACTGAGGAGTGCTTCATGCCCTCCGCCATCGGTCGCCGCAGCGGGTAGCCCATTTCCCATGGGGCGTTCCGAAAACAGTATGAGCTGGATGAAGAGGGCATCCTTCTATCAACTTTTGCGAGTTCTGTCTAGGAACAATTCTGCGCACGGCGTCAGCACGGAGCTGCGGCCCGACGGAAAGTTCTTGTTTCATTTCTATGCTCTCGTGACATGCTTTTTGGGCGGGTTCATTTCCTGAATTTCGCTTTCGAAAGGCCGAATTGCATTCGGCCGAAGTGTGTCTAATGGAGGTCAACGAATGAAATCAGTCTTCCGCCTGATGTTGGCGGTTTGCCTTTTGACTATGCCGCTCGCGGCGCAGTCTACAAAACCGGACAACACCAAGGTTAACCAACGCGATCGCGATAACGCGAAGCCCACGGCCGACGACCAGAAAGGCCGCTCCGATACCGAGATCACGCGCCAGATCCGGCGCGCGATTGTGGCGGACAAAGATCTTTCCACTTACGCCCACAACGTCAAGATCATCACCAAGAACGGACATGTGACGCTCCGCGGTCCCGTCCGCTCGGACGCGGAAAAGCAGACAGTGGAAGCCAAGGCGGTCGAAGTCGCCGGCAAGGAACATGTAAAGAGCGAAATCCAGATCACAGCGAAAAAGAAATAACGGAGGACTTTATGGCTGGTAAAAACACGGCAGCGTTCGGAATTTTCACGGATCGCGTTCGCGTTGAAAACGCAGTTGATGCGTTGAAGGTGGCCGGCTATCGCAACACCGATATCTCGGTTCTGTTTCCGCAGAATCAGGGCACCAAGGACTTCGCACACGAGAAGCATACGAAGGCCCCTGAAGGCGCAACGACAGGCGCCGGCACTGGCGCCGTTCTCGGCGGAGCGCTGGGATGGCTTGCGGGTATCGGCGCGCTGGCGATTCCCGGCGTCGGTCCGTTTATTGCAGCGGGCCCGATCATGGCAGCTCTCGCCGGCGCCGGCGTGGGTGGAACCCTGGGCGGCGTCGTGGGAGCCCTCGTCGGCATGGGCATTCCCGAATATGAAGCGAAACGCTACGAAGGACGCATCAAGGCCGGCGGCATCCTGCTGTCCGTCCATTGCGACAATTCGGAATGGACCGCCAAGGCCAAGCAGATCCTGAAAGACAGCGGCGCCGAAGACGTGTCGTCGACGGGCGAGGCGTCCGCCGACTTCTCGAAAACAGACAAGCCGATGCCTCGCGCCGATGTCCCTCCGGGGACAACGGACCCCAAGCGTCGGGTTTCCTAGTCCAATCTGCGCCGGCCGCCTCACGGGGCCGGCGCCCTACCGCATGATCGACGACCTCTGGTACAAAAACGCCATTATTTACAGTCTCAACGTCGGGACCTTCCTCGACTCCAACGGGGACGGTGTCGGCGATTTCGAAGGCCTGTCCCGCAGGCTCGACTATCTTGCCGGTCTCGGTGTCACCTGCATCTGGCTGCAGCCGTTTCAACCTTCCCCGCACAGAGACAACGGATACGACGTCACGGACTACTACGGCGTCGATCCACGCTTCGGCACGCTCGGCGACTTTGTCGACTTCGCCAACCAGGCAAAACAGCGCGGGCTCAAAATCATCGTCGACCTGGTGGTCAATCACACCTCCGACCAGCACCCCTGGTTCAAAGCGGCTCGCGCCGACCGCCATTCCAAGTACCGCGACTGGTATGTGTGGTCGAAGAAGCGGCCGAAGGATTACAAAACCGGCATGGTCTTTCCCGGGGTGCAAACCCAAACCTGGAGCTACGACAAGGTCGCGCGGGAATGGTACTACCACCGCTTCTACCGCTTTCAGCCGGACCTCAACGCTCATAATCCGCAGGTCTGGACCGAGATTCAAAGGATCATGGGTTTCTGGCTCGAACTCGGCGTCTCCGGTTTCCGCGTCGACGCCGTGCCGTTCATCATCGAAACTCAGGAGCCCGGGAAAAAGCACGTCAGGCAGTTTCACTATCTGACCGACATGCGCGACTTCCTGCAATGGCGGGAGGGCGACGCCATCATCCTCGGCGAAGCCAACGTCATGCCCGTCGAAAACAAGGAATTCTTCGGCGATGAAGGCGACCGCATGCACATGATGTTCAACTTCTATGTCAACCAGCACATGTTCTATGCGCTCGCTTCCGCCGACGTCCGGCCTCTCGAACACGCGCTGGAGGCTACCAAGTCGATTCCGCAATTCGCGCAATGGGCGTCGTTTCTGCGAAATCACGACGAGGTCGATCTCGGAAGGCTGAAACCGGCACAACGCGAAGTCGTCTACAGCAAGTTCGGCCCCGAAAAACGGATGCAGCTTTATGGCCGCGGCATCCGGCGCCGGCTGGCGCCCATGCTGGGAAATCAATTGCAAATCCAGCTCGCGTACAGCCTGATGTTCTCGTTGCCCGGTACTCCGGTCATCCGCTACGGCGACGAGATCGGAATGGGAGACGATTTGCGGCTCAAGGAGCGCTATCCGGTTCGCACTCCGATGCAATGGTCGGAGGAGCCGCAAGCAGGATTTTCAACGGCGGCCAAGACCGTTTTGCCCGTGATCAGCAAAGGCGTGTGGAGTTACCGGGGGATCAACGTCGAGTCGCAACGCCGCGATCCCAATTCCCTGTTGAACTGGACCGAGCGGATGATCCGGCTGCGCAAGGAATGCCCCGAGTTCGGATGGGGCGCATACAAGATCCTCAATACCGGTTCCAACAGCGTCCTCGCGATCCGCTACGACTGGCGAAACAACTCCCTGCTCGCCGTGCATAACTTCGACGAAAAACCCGCCAGCATCACTCTTGACGTCGGAGTCCCCGAAGGTCACCGTCTCATCAACCTCCTCGTCGGCGAACACAGCGAGTGCGAACCGAACGGCAAACACAAAATCGTAATTGAAGGCTACGGCTATCGCTGGTACCGCGTCGGCAGCCTCGCTCACATCCTCAAGCGCGAGAAGCACTAATCCTCGACCCTCGCAACACGGATCACGCCCACGCTGTTTCGGATGGAACGTTCCGGCGCGCCGCCGCAGACCGTCGGTTGGGCTGGGCGCCAACGGTATCCCGGAGTATCTGCAATTTGCCGTCTGGGCCTTCGCCCGCCAGCCCTGATCGTTCACACGGTAGTCCGCGAAGTTCGGATAGGAGACAGGCATGTAAGTGCCGAGGCGAGATTCATCGGGGGGACCTCGTCGGCTCGAGGAGAGTCGAAGCCGACGAGGCGTGCGCGGTTATTTTATGATTGCGTCAAGCCGCAGGCCGCTTGAAATGTTCCTGCAGCTGGTGGATTTTCTCATCGAACTCCGACTGTTCGCGGAGTTCTTCCCGGGCCTCGGCGGAGAGTGGAAGCTTGCTCCTCAAAAACTGGAAGGCCTCCGTGCCACGCCCGGCGACGAAATCCGAAGCGCGGCTTACGTTGTCGGTGACGATTTCCGATAATCGGTTCGCGCCATCTGTCACGAGTTCCGAGGTTCTGCTGGTGACGCTACGCCCCAGGTTTCTCCCGGTCTGAGTCGCTAGCAGGAACGTCGCGCCAGCGCAGCCGGCGCCGATCGTTGCGATCAAACCCAGGTTATTCCTGAGGGTTCCGGTAATAGAGCTGAACCATCCCGTGCGGGTCTCGCTCTGCACCGTATTGATGTTATTGGTTTTCTGCGGCAAGGGCTTCGAATCCTCGCGTTGAATCATGGCGTGTCCGTACTTCTTGTTCTTGTGGCTCATAATTCCCCCTACCTAATCCCACTGCAGTTCTTGTTCCGATATGACCGCCGCCCATAAAAACCACCCATTGACTTCTGCCACCTTATTTCAAACGCTGAAGCCCCGCAGCAGCCATGGGACTGTTCGGATCCATCCGCCCGACGATACTGTAGTGTTCGACGGCTTCCCGCCGAAGACCTTGAATCTCGTAAGCATTTGCGAGATGAAGATGAGTGATTATCGAAGAGGGATTGATCTTAAGCTCCTTCAGGTATTCCTCGACAGCTAATGAAGCCTGCCCTGCCCCAAGGAAAATGTCGCCAAGGTTGTGGTGCATCAACGCCTGCGAAGGATCCAGTAATTGAGCGCGTTCAAGCAGCGTACGCGCTTCATCGGGTCGCCCCTGTCTGATACGCACAACCGCCAAGCCAATGTAAACAGGAGCAAATCGGCTGTTTCGGAGAATTGCCTGATTGAACAACGATTCCGCGCGTTGCAGATTGTTTCGGTCGGTGTACAAGGCGCCAAGGTTCGCCACGGCGGTGTCCTGCTCGGGATGGTCCCTGAGCACAAGTTCGTACTGCTGAATTGCGCGATCAGAGTCCCCGCGGAGCTGGTATGCCGCGCCGAGATTCAGATGAGGCCGCATCTTGTCCGGCGCTTTTCGGCTGGCATCCTCCCAGAGTCGAGCCTCGTCGGCCCACACCGAGTTCCGACTGACGGTAAGGCAACCATATGCAACCAACAGGGGCAATGAAATCCGCAGCGCCTGCGGGCTCCTCACAATGACGTCCACAACCACCAATGCGGCGCCAAGGATAGCAATGTAAGCCCGGTGCTCTCCGACAACATCGGCCAAAGGAAAAAGGCAGTAGGCACTCAGCGGAGATGTCAAGATCAGAGCAAGCCCAACAGCCAGGAGCGGTCTTCGCTTGCGAAGCCAGACGACAGCGAAAACCAGCCCGAGCAGAATCAACAAGGAGATGACAAAGCCCGGCGAGAATATCGCAACGCTGGGGGAAATATCCGGGTCGACACTCAACGACAACGGAATCCACAATCTCCAGAGATAGTAGAAACTGTATGCCTTGATGGACGTCAGCAAGTACGTTGTGAACGGGAGAGTGCTCTCATATCCAGCCGCCATCAATTCGGTATTTCCCTGGGTAACAGCCGATACACGTTGTAGCGGCTTCGACTGGGCGAGTAGAACTAACGTTAAGGCGAGGCCCAAAACCGCAGCGGCCATCCATCGATTCCGGGATGAAGTTTCCGCCGGCCAGATGAGACCAATCAAAGCAATACCCGCGAGGGGCAGGGTAATGGCATCCTGCTTCACGAACCATCCTATGACGGTGCACGCGACCGCCAGTAACACCAACACCCATCGCCGCCACGAGCGCTCATGGCCGGCGCGCACAACGGCGTACACACCAGCCAGATAGAAAGTGGCACAGAGAGAAGCGGACCGGCCCGCGATATAGGTCACCGATTCGGTAGCTAATGGATGAGTTGCAAAGATGGCCGCGGCGAGGAGGCCTGACCAGAATCGTCTGGATCCGTTAAAGCCGGCGAAGCGTCCCACTTCAAACACGATCAGGAAAACCAGAATTGAATTCGCGGCGTGGACAAGCAGATTCACTCGCCGGAACGCCGCAGGATCCGCCCCCGAAGCGGCATAGTTCAATGCGTACGTCAACATGAGGAGGGGTCTTCCCGAGAGACCTGAAGGTGTGCTGACGAAGCGATACAGGGACTGGAAATCGAACATACTTTCAAACGACGTAACTGTTGGATTACGCAAAATGTGAATCGAGTCATCAAAGACGAACGGCGCCCTGAGAGCATTTCCGTAGAGGAGTCCGACGACCAGAGGTATCGACAACAGAAAAACCGCCTGGAGCCGGACATTCGCCTTTTTCTTTAGTTGGCGATCTTTCGTCGCTCTGTTCTTATCCATGAGACATCCCCGCAATCAGTGGTTCGGAAATTACCACGAGTTCCTGATCTACAAGGATTTCGATCTCATCCTAACGGCGAAATTGCTTGTCCGGGCGCGCAGCCATTGATAAAAGGGGGCGCATGATCAGAACCACTCCGCAATCGATCGCTCAAAGCAGTACGGCAGGCTGGGCGGGCCATCCCCGAGGTCTGTCGACGCTCTTTTTCACCGAAATGTGGGAGCGTTTCAGCTATTACGGAATCCGGCCTCTGCTTGTGCTCTTCATGACGGCCGCGCTCGCGGACGGCGGGTTCGGATTCGAGCGGAGCCAGGCGGCGGCGATCGTCGGTATCTATGCGGCGTGCGTGTATCTCGCTTCCCTTCCCGGCGGCTGGATCGCAGACCGCTGGCTGGGCCTGAGGCGCGCGATCTGGTACGGCGGCATTCTGATCGCGTGCGGCCACCTCTCGATCGCGTTATCCTCCGTGCTGGCCAAGCCCGCTTTCTTCATGGGACTGGTTCTTATCGTCTTCGGCACCGGCTTGCTCAAGCCGAACATCTCCGCAATCGTCGGGGAACTCTATCCGGAAGGCGGCTCCCGGCGCGACGCCGGATTCTCGATTTTCTACATGGGCATCAACATTGGCGCCCTGCTCGCGCCCTTGATCACCGGGTATCTCGGAGAAAAGGTCGGCTGGCATTACGGTTTCGGCGCGGCGGGTGTGGGGATGGTCTTCGGCTTGATCACGTTTCGGCTGCGACAGGCCGGCACGCTCGGCACGATGGGACTGCAGGCTTCCGGCACGCCGGAGCAACAGAGGAAGGTCAAGCTCATTACCGCGATCGGCATCGCGGTCATCTTCGCGGTGATCGGCGCCGCCATGCTGGGACTCTTTCAGATCGATCCCGTCTATGTCGCGGAACGGATGAGCGTCGTCATGCTGGCGATGGCGCTGTGCTATTTCGCCTATCTTTTCTTTTTCGCCGGCCTGACCGCGGACGACAAGAAGCGCGTCGGCGTTATTGTCGTCCTGTTTTTGTTTGCGACGATTTTCTGGTCCGCGTTTGAACAGGCGCCGACATCGCTCAACCTGTTCGCACGGGATTACACGAACCGCGTCATCCTCGGTTGGGAAATGCCCACGCTGTGGCTGCAGTCCGCGAACTCGTTTTTCGTCATCTGTCTTGCTCCGGTTTTTGCCGCGATCTGGATCGCACTGGGCAAGCGCCGGCGTGACCTGTCGAGTCCGGGAAAGTTCACCGTCGGCCTGCTGTTTGCGGGTCTGGGCTTCCTGATCATGGTCCCGGCAGCCAATTTCGTGATTCAAGGGGGAGGCGCCGTCCGGGTTTCGCCCTTGTGGCTCGTGGCGAGTTACTTCCTGCAAACGCTGGGCGAACTGTCGCTGAGCCCCGTCGGACTCAGCTCCATGACCAAGCTGGCGCCCCGCGCTTTCGTCGGACAGATGATGGGCGTATGGTTTACGGCCGCCGCCCTCGGCAACCTGATCGCCGGCCTGGTGGGAGGAAACGTCGATCCGTCGAAGCTCGATCAGATGCCGCAACTGTTCCAGCAGACCGCCTTCTTCCTGTTTGGCGCCGCTGTGGTCCTGGCGCTACTGGTCATACCGATCCGGAACATGATGCGCGAGAGCTCGGTTGGAGGAGGTTCACATTAGATCGATTGTTGCGTTGGTTGCTTTGTTCGTCCTTGCGGGCTGCGGGGGCGGCCAGGAAAAGAAAGCGGCCGAGCCGCCCTCAGCGGTCTCGGGGCTTTCAAAGATGGGCGCCCTTGCAACGGATCCTTTCGCGCAAATGTCGCTGACATTCGAAGGAAATCCCCTGCCGGAAGAGATTCGCGCCAGGCTGGATCCGGTGCTTACGAGATATGGCGTGGAACTGAACAATTCGAATTACGGCCTGGCGGGAAAAACCCTGACCGCGCTACGCAAGGAACAGGGACACAGCGAAATGTCCATCCTCGAGCAGATGCTGCACGCCGACACTAACGGCGAGAAATTCGACGACGCCGCCCGTCGCGTCTCTACCGCGATGAATTAGCGCGGCCCGCTCCAGCGGAGTTCCTCGACCGACTCGAACACCGGCACATCTGTCCGCAGCGTCGCGAGAGTTCGATACAGCTGGGCTTCCTGCCACAGGCTGAATAGCGTCTCCGACAGAGTTCGCGCATTCCGAAGGCCCGTTGGCCACTGCCGCCAATCCCTGGGAATGTCCTCAAAGTGCGGATGAACCGACAGGACCGATGCCGCCGCTTTCTTACCCCAGCCGGGAAGGCCTGGAAAACCGTCGGCGCTATCGCCGACAAGAGCGAGATAGTCTGGAATCGATTCCGGTTTGACGCCAAACTTCAACACCACGCCCTCTTCGTCCCGGAACACATTGGCGCGCCGATCGAGCTGGACGATCCGCGAACCCGAAACGCACTGGCCCAGGTCTTTATCCGGCGTGCAGATCACGACGCGATCGACGGCCGGGTCGCGCGCGGCTTTGACAGCCGCGGCGGCCAGCGCATCGTCCGCTTCGAACTCCACCATCGCCCAGACGACAACGCCGATTTCCCGCAGCGCATCCTCGAGAATCGGGAATTGCGAATACAAATCAGGCTCAATGCCCGCGCCGGTTTTGTATCCCGCATACAGGTCGTTGCGGAAAGACTCGATCACGTGATCTGTGGCCACACCGATATGGGTCACGCCGCGATCCAGCAGCGACCGCACGGAATTCACCACACCCCGGACTGCGCCGACTTCCTGGCCCGCCTCGTTCCTTGCCGAAGGAACGGCGAAGAAGTGCCGGAACAGCTCATATGTACCGTCGATCAGATAGACTTCCACAGATCCCTTGAACTCCAGGGCCATAATTTCGGGACGGAGGAAGAATTCGTTGATTTGGACAGGTCGAATTCTTCCTCCGTCCCGAAATTACGGCCGCCAAACCGGCATTGAATTGGGCGTAATTCCCTGATAAGTTAGCCGCCGCAGGAGGCAATATGAGCGTCGCGGAAAGCGCAACGCCTGGAAACGATCTGGAAAAGATCTTCCTGGCGGTGCCCGATGTTCTGTGTATTTTTGGCTTTGATGGACGTTTTTCGCTGGCAAACCCCGCGTGTTCCGCCATCCTTGGCGTTTCCTCGAGCGAGCTTCGAAACCGATTCTACATGGATTTCGTTCATCCCGACGATCTGAAACCCTGCGGGCTGGCCCTGCGGCGGCTGGCGGAGGGAGAGCGGAACGTCATGTGGCATTGCCGTTATTCCCGCCAGGACCGAACCTACCGGAAGCTGCAGTGGCACGCCACGGCGGACCTCAATCGCCGCCAGATCTACGCCATTGCGCGGGACGTTACCGAATTGCACGTCAATGAAGAACTGCTGCGCGATTCGGACTTGAAGGCGTTTGGAACGCTGGAACATACCCATGAGGGCATTCTCAGAACGCTTTCGTCCGGCCAGGTGATCATGGCGAATCCGGCCGCCGTCCAGATGCTTGGGTACGATTCGGCCGCGGATCTGATCGGTCAGGTCAGCTATCTGGAACACAATCTCTTTGTCGACCCGGACGATCGCGAGATCCTCAAGGAACATCTGGCTCGCGAAGGCACCGTCAGTTTCGAATGCCAGTTCTTTCGCAAAGACGGGACGGCAATCTGGGTCGATCTGAAAGCCAGGGCTGTCCGGGAGGAGAACGGCGCGCTGGCCTACTACGAAAAGTTTCTGAGAGACATTTCCGAAGAGCGGAAGCTCGAAGGCGCGGTCCGCGCTGCGGAGGAGAAATATCGCTCGCTGATCGAAAACGCGCCGTTCGGTATTTACCGGATCGGCCTCGACGGCCGCTTCCTCGACGTCAATCACGCTTTCGCCGCCATGCTGGGATATGAATCGCGCGAAGAAGTCATCCGACTGAACATCGAGGCCGACGTTTATTGCGAGCCTGAAGTGCGGACCGCGCTGACGAAACAGTTCGGCAACGTCGAGCGGGTTGAAGGAGTGATCGCCGACTGGCGCCGCAAAGACGGTTCTCCGATGACGGTTCGGCTCAGCGGTCGAAAGGTCCGTGACGCTTTCGGGATCCTCGAAGGTTTCGAAGTGATCGCAGAGGATCTGCACGCGCGCGTGGGCTCCACCACTGCTGAATACCGCCATTCTTAAACACCGCCAAGAGCCTGCGTCGGCGCCTGCTGAAACTAGAGTTTGCAAGACCGCAGTGTCTCCATTAAGGTTGTCGCGATGAAATCCGGAGAATCGAGTAATGAGTAGATTGGTGCTACGCGCTCTGTTTGCCGCCACCTTGATTGTGGCAGTGATCATGTCCCTGACGGCACAGACCCGGCCGCCGGACTCGGCGATCGAGAAACTCGACTATGCAATGCTGGGCAAGATTCGCGACGAGGGACTGAATCGGTCGCAGGTAATGGATCACCTGTCGTGGCTCAGCGATGTTTATGGTCCGCGGCTCACGGGCTCACCCACCATCAAACAGGCAAGCGCCTGGGCGCAGAGCAAATTCTCGGAATGGGGACTGGCCGCCATTCACGAAGAAGAGTTCGCTTTTGGCAAAGGCTGGTCGCTGATTCACTTCAGCGCAAACATGATCGAGCCTCAGGTTCAGCCGATCATCGGATCGCCACAGTCCTGGACGTCGAGCACGCCGGGCCGGGTTACTGCGGACGTCGTCTATGCCCCGATTCAGACGACGGCCGACTTCGACAAATATCGCGGCAAACTGAAAGGCAAAATCGTCCTGATGCAGCCGCTCCGCGAAGTGAAGATGCTCGAAGGCCCGATCATCCTCAAGATGACGGAAAAGGACATTGCGGAAGCCAAGACGCTGCCGATTCCCGCCGCGCCCCGCGGTGGCGGCCGCGGCGGGGCCCGAGGTGGCGGCGGACCGAGCCTGCAGGACCAGATTCGCGAGTTTCTCCTCGCCGAAGGAGCGGTCGCGACGCTGGACCGCGGCTCCGACAGTTTCATGACGGCCGGAGGCAGCGATCTGTCCTGGCAGACACAGCACACCGACGGCGGCACCGTGTTTCCCAGCGGCGGCGGGCCTCGCGATCAGAACGCCGGCAAGATCACTCCCGGCGTCACGATCGCCGTCGAGCACTACAACCGCATGATGCGCATTCTCGAAAAGGGCTTGCCGGTGAAGATGGACATCGATCTTCAGACCAGGTTCTATGACGAGAGCGGCAAAAACGGCTTTAACCTCATTGCCGAAATTCCGGGAACCGACCTGGCGAATGAGATCGTCATCGTCGGCGCCCACTTCGATTCCCATCCCTACGCCACCGGTGCGACGGACAATGCCGCCGGGGTTTCCGCGATGATGGAAGCCATGCGCATCCTCAAAGCGGTCGGGGCAAAGCCCCGGCGCACGATCCGTATCGGCTTGTGGGGCGCCGAAGAACAAGGTCTCCTGGGCTCTCGTGCATACGTCGCGGAACACTTCGGCGATGTGGCGACAATGCAGCTGAAGCCCGACCACCAGAAGCTCTCCGCGTACTTCAACCTCGATAACGGCACGGGCCGGATTCGCGGAATCTGGATGCAGAGCAATCTCGGCGTGAAGCGAATCTTCGAACAATGGATCGAACCGCTCACCGATCTCGGAGTGGATATTCTCGGCCCGCGCTCGGTAGCCGCCACGGACCACGCGTCATTCGATGCCGTGGGATTGCCGGCGTTCCAATTCATCCAGGAACGGCTCGAGTACAACTCACGCACACATCACTCGAACATGGACGTGCTGGATCGCGTTCAGCGCGACGACATGGTTCAGATCGCCACCGTCGCCGCAATCTTCGCGTACAACACTGCGATGCGTGATGAAAAGCTTCCCCGTAAAGCCGTGCCTGCCCCCACGGGCCGAGGGAACCGCGGGAACTGATATTCCGCGAAATGTTTGCCGCGGATTTCACACTTACCGTCCACTAGAAGAGGTCGAGCGGGAACTGCGAGTTCGGCGGTTTGTCGTCAGCCGAGAGCGATTCCGGAATTCGCAGCAGCACCTGGTCGCGCCCGATTCCGTTTCTTTGCAGAAGCGTCGCGGCCGACGAATTCGGTTCGTGCAGGATTGCCAGCAGCAGGTGGCACGATGCCACCAGCTTGTGGTGCAGCACCTCCGACCAGTGAACGGCGTGCTGCAGGACACGTTGGGCGGAGTCCGTCAGCGGCAGGTCGACGTTGGTCGGCGTACGCGCGGGCGGGATCGATCCGAACAGCTCCGCCCGCACGGTATCGATATCCTTCGGTTCGGAAAGATCCTGAAGCAGGTCCATGTTCTCCCGCATCACACCAAGCAACAGATGCTCGGGACTGATCGAGTTCGATCCGGTCTCCGAGGCTTCGTACCGGGCAAAGAAAATAACCCGGCGAGCCCGCTGCGTGTAGCGATCGAACATGAACCTTCCTTGCCGGAACCTATCGGGACGGTTTCAACTCGGCATACAGCTGGCCGATGAAGCGTTCGCCGGTGGTGCCGATGCCCGGAACCTTTGCGTCATAGTCGGCCGTCGGCTTGGCAGCGACAACTTCCTCGAGCGTCTTCCCCTGTCGCACCAATGCCGCTACTTTGTCGCGCACGCCCATGATCATGTCGCGATGCGCCGTCAGGCCGGCCTTATCGACGGTCGCCCCGTGACCGGGAATAACCTTCGTGTTCGGACCACAAAGGCCGATTGCGACGTTCAAGCCATCGAGCATTCCCTGGAGGCTGCCGCCGTTGGCGCGGTCGATATTCGGATAACCCAGAGAGCGAAAGTAATCGCCGGTCATCAGCACGTCGTTCTTCGGGAAGTGCACCAGCGTGTCTCCGTCCGTGTGAGCCTTCGGAATCGCGATAAGCTCGACATCCTCACCGTTCATGTGAATCACCAGCTTGTTGTTGTAGGTGATCACGGGAAGGGCGGCCGCCGGCGCCGGAGTCCCGGGCGTACCGTTCGCGTTCGGATTGGGACGGGCAAGCCGCTGGCGCAATTCTTCGCGGGCGATGAGGGTAACGCCGATCTTGCCGAGGTTCTCATTTCCGCCGGTGTGATCGCCATGGACGTGCGTGTTGACCAGATACTTGATCTGTCCGTTTGAGATCCCCTTGATCGCCGCGACGATCTTGTCGGTCAGCGGCGCGAATTGAGCGTCGACCATGAATACGCCATCCGGTCCCACCAGCGCCCCGATCATGCCGCCCGAACCTTCGAGGGTATAGAAATTGTTGGTTATCTTCGTCGTCTTGATCTCGATCTTGCTGTAGTCCGTGCCCTGGGCCAATGCAAAACCGGTCCACAGCAGCAGCATTGAAATCGTTCTCATAGTCGTCACTCCTGATTGTGTGGTCGCGGCAAGGATACAACTCGGGTTACAGATTGTCACCGAAACCCGTCACCTGGATGAAGATCAGGAGCGATTGGCTCCGTGTAATCCGCGAAATCCGCGGCGAAAATGTCGCGGATTCAGCTGCCGGTAGAGGTGTAGTGCCGCACGCCAAACCTCCAGACCTGAAGACATGCCAGTAGAAAGAGCACGCCGGCAAACGGAGAGAGCCATTGGATCCAGCGCGTCGAACCCAGAGTGTCCTGGAGATTGAGGATGGCGTGGGCGGGAAAGTAATTAATGGCGGCCAGCGGTATGACGAAGATGAAGAACGTCCGAAACCAGGAACGGTAAATCGTGATCGGAAACTGTGCCGCTTCGACTCCGCCATAGGTCGTGCAGTTGAGAATTTCGATCGAGTCCGTCGTCCAGAAGCAGATCGCCGCCTGCACGACGAACAATCCCGAAAACAGGCAGGCGCCACCGATGATGGCAAACAGCAGAATTGCGATGTCCGCCACAGTCCATTTCACATCCAACCGCACTGCCGACCACACCAGAACCATCAGGCCCTGCGTGAATCGTCCGATGCGCATGAGTTGCAGTTCCTGAGCAAGAACCTGAAACGCGGCCGACCGCGGACGCACCAGAAGGCGATCGAAATCACCGGCCTTGATCGTGGCCGAAAAGACGTCAAACCCCCGTGCGACGGCCTCCGCGCTGGCAAACGACATCGAGATGATGCCGTAAAACAGCGCCATCTGCGGCAGCGTCCAGCCACGGATCTGGCCGAAACGCTGGAACACCGCTACCAGCGCCAGAAACTCCAGAGCGGTCACCATGAAATGGGCGGACGACTTGACGAGGAACGAGACGCGGTATTGCATTTGCGCGCGCAACGAGATCTCCACATAACGGAAGTACAGCCGCAGGGAATCGCTTTGCAACGTCATCCTCCCTGCACCACGAGCCGCCGGAGGCCCCGGGCCAGGATCATTCGTCCGGCCACCACAATCACGCCGATCCAGGCCAGCTGATGCACAAGACCAAGAAAAGCGGCAGTCCCGGAGAGATGGCCCATATAGATGCGAAAAGGAGTGTCCAGTAACGCGCGGAACGGAAGGACGGCAACCAGGCCCTGGATCCAGTCCGGGAACAAGGGTAGCGGCACACCGATGCCGGAAAAGAAAAAAACCAGGACGGATGCAAACCTCGAAACCCCGTCGCCTTCCATGGACCACAGCAGCGAGATGGTCAGCACCGTGACGATCGCGGCGGACAGGATCAGGGCCGCGGCAGTGGACACCAGAAACAGCAATCCCGCTTGAAGCGACGCCGGAAATCTCAGTCCGAAGAACAGGATCGCAACCACAACGATCGGCGCTCCCCGCATGGACAACGGTGCGGCGCGGCCGCTGAACGAACGCGAAAACCAAAGCGTGTAGACGTCGAGAGGGCGCGTCATTTCATAAGCGACGCTGCCGCTGCGAATCATGGCCGCGACCTCAGGCTCGACATGGATCAGAACCAGCATCAGCATCGCCTGTCCCAGCCAGATGTAGCTGTTGACCTGCTCTGCCGACATCGGCTGCGGCGCACTGGACGAGCGATAGAAAGCGTCGAAAATCATCATCCGCACGATGCCGAAGAACAGATTCGTTCCAATACCCGCGATTGCGGCCGCGCGGTACTGCAATATCGTGCGAAACCGTGAAGAAAGGATCGCCAGATACGGCTTGAGGCGAATTGCAGTCATACCGTCAACGCGTCACCGGTGATCCGCGGCCGGCGTAAATGCGGGCGACAATCGCTTCGATGGGCGGGTTCTCGACGAATAAATCGTGAACAGGGTAGTTGTGCGCAACGCGGGCGATCAGGTCGGGAACACTGATCTGTTGCGGGTCGAAGGCGAGACAGAACCGTTTCCCCTCATGCCGGATCAGTCGCGCGTCCGGATCGCTGACTGTTGTGACCGCGGCATTGTCGGCGAGGTCCACCGTCAGCCAGCGCTCACGGGTTACGCTGGCCCGCAGATCCGCCAGCGTGCCGTCGGAAAGAATCTGCCCGTCACCAATCACCAGCACGCGGCGGCAAAGGGCTTCGATATCGTCCATGTCGTGAGTCGTCAGAATAACCGTAACGCCTCGCTCCCGGTTGAGCCGCCCGATGAACTCGCGCACGGCGAGTTTGGAAACCGCGTCCAGGCCGATTGTCGGTTCGTCCAGGAACAGCAGCTCCGGCTGGTGTAACAGCGCTGCCGCGAGATCGCAGCGCATGCGTTGACCCAGAGATAACTGCCTCACGGTGGTATCGAGGAAGGAGCCCAGGCTGAGCATGGCGATAAGCTCATCGCGGCTGTTGAGATATTTTTCCTGGGGAATCGCGTAGATGTCGCGCAGCAGATCGAACGATTCCAGGACCGGCAGGTCCCACCACAATTGGGTGCGCTGGCCGAAGACAACCCCGATCCTCTTCACGTAATCGATGCGATCGACCCAGGGGGTGCGATCCATGACACGCACTTTTCCGGAATCGGGAACGAGTATGCCGGACAGGATCTTCACGGTGGTGGACTTCCCTGCACCATTCGGACCGATATAACCGACAAGTTCGCCGCGCCCGATCGTGAACGAAACGCCATCGAGGGCGCGGACCTCGCGGTAATGCCGCTTCACCAACCCTTTGACGCTGCCCCACAGTCCCGGCATCCGGCGGGCAACCTGGAATGTCTTGACCAAATCCTCGACAATGATCTGAAGCACTTTTGTGTTATATCATTTCTGGTTTTTGCTGAGGACACATGAACAAAAGACTTACATTCCTTATTCTTCTGGCATTTACGACCGCGCTACTCATCGCTGAAGCGGTCCCGGCTCAGGGCAGGCGCGGCACTGTCTGGGACGGCGTGTACACGCCGGCGCAGGCCGAAAGCGGCCAGCCGCTGATGGCGCAATGCCGTGGCTGCCATGGCGCGACCATGGACGGCGGCCAGGCCCCGGCTCTTCGCGGCGAAAAGTTTGTGGACTACTGGCGGGAGGACACGCTCGACAGCCTTTACGACCTGATCAAAACCTCGATGCCGCCACGGGCGCAAGGAGCATTGACGGAAGACCAGACGATATCGATCGTGAGCTACCTTCTTCAGGAAAGCGGGTATCCGCCGGGCAACTCCAACCTGACCGTCGCTGCGATGCCCTCCATCCGGGTCGAGGGTCCCAACGGACCTCAGCCCCTGCCGAACTATGCGGTGGTCCAGATCGTCGGCTGCACGACCAAAGGCGAGGGCGACAACTGGCTGATCACGAACTCGACCGAACCCATTCGCGCGCGAACTATCGGCCGGGCAAGCGAAATTGAATTGAAGGCGGCAACCGTCAAACCGCTCGGCACGCAGACGTTTCAATTGCACAATCTCGCAATGGCGGGAATCTCCAGCGCTTCGGTTCAGGAAGGACGGAAAGTCATCGCCAAAGGAACGCTGATCCGTCAGCCTGGCGGCGATCGCATCGGCGTCAATTCACTGCAGGAAGTCGCTGCGAGCTGCGGCAATGAACAATAAGGTCGCCATCGTCACCGGAGCCAGCAGCGGAATCGGGCGCGCAGTCGCTCAGGCATTTCTGCGCGAAGGCTACTCCGTCACGCTCGCTGCCCGCCGTGTCGATCGGCTGGAATCCGCCGCCGGCGCGGCCGAGGGAACAGGCGACGGACGAGCGTTGATTGTTCCGACCGACGTCAGCGAGCCGGATTCAATCCAGCGGATGTTCGCGAAGACCTTCGAAACCTTCGGAAGGCTCGATGTTCTCTTCAACAACGCCGGCATCGGCGCTCCGGCAGTGCCGCTGGAAGAACTCACGCTCGAAAAGTGGAAAGCGGTGGTCGATGTCAACCTGACCGGCGCTTTCATCTGCACTCAGGAAGCGTTCAAGATCATGAAGGATCAGACGCCGCGCGGCGGACGCATCATCAATAATGGGTCGATCTCCGCGCATGCGCCGCGCCCGAACTCGGTGGCGTACACCTCGACGAAACACGCCATTACCGGCTTGACGAAAGCGACATCGCTCGACGGACGTCCCTACGACATCGCCTGTGGGCAGATCGATATCGGAAATGCCGCGACCGATCTGACCGCGCGATTCAAGGAAGGGATCATGCAGGCTCACGGAGCCCTTGCCGTCGAACCCACCATGGATGTGGACAATGTGGCGCGCGCCGTCCTGCAGATGGCGAGCCTGCCCCTCGACGCCAACATCCAGTTCATGACGATCATGGCCACAAAGATGCCGTTCATCGGCCGCGGATAAACGGACCGGCGGTCTACGACAGCCATCAATTAAAGAAAGATGGTAAGCTCTCTTCAATGACGAGGGGAATCGGAGTCTGCCTATTTGCACTAATACTCGCCCTGCCTCTTCCGATCGCCGCCAGGCAGTCGCGCGCCGAAACGATCGGGCAGCAACAAGCGGAGAAAGCCGCCAATTCTCACCCTTATGAGCCCCCGAAAGCCGAGCGCATATTCCTTGCGGTCAAAAAGGAACTGATCGACGCGCCGGATGGCGTCTATCCCTTATTTGGCAGCGTGTATCCCGGCGGCGGCCTTGCCCTTGGCGGCGGCTACCGGCGCTACTTTGGCGATCGAACCTTCTGGGATGCGAAGGGGCTGTGGTCGATTCGGAACTACAAGCTCGCCGAGTTGTCCGCCGAATCCCCCGGGCATTCGCTCGGACGGTTCGATCTGGTTGCCCGCCTGGGCTGGCGCGATGCCGCGAGCGTCGCAAAATACGACATGACGGACCCGAGCGGCAAGAGCGAGCCGACCCGTTTTCAGCTCCAGCAAATCTATGCAGGAGGAGGGGTCAAAGCGCGTCCAGTCCCATGGCTGGTGCTGGGGACGCAATTGCATTACGAAGACTACACGGTCAAGGAAGATCCCCTGGAACCTGCCGATGCCGGGGCCGACTCCACGTATTACCGCACGACGGCGTCAGCAGGCGTCGATTGGCGCCCGTCAGAGGGTTACGCACGGCGGGGTGGGCTGTATGAGCTGCGGTATCACGATTACAAAAGCCGGAGCGAGATATCCGGCTTCGAGCGCCTCGAGGCGGAGGTCGTCCAGCACTTCCCGATATTCCGCGAAACCTGGGTCATTTCGCTGCACGGCCTGGCGGACACGCTGTTCGACGACGCGCGCACTGCCCCTCTGTTTCTATACCCTTCCCTCGGCGGCGGCAGCAGCCTGCGCGGCTATCCGTCGTGGCGCTTTCGCGATCGCAACAGCCTTTTATTGCAGGGCGAGCTTCGCTGGATTCCGAACAGGTATGGTATTGATATGGCATTGTTCTACGACGCCGGGAAAGTGACCCCCGATCGCAATATGCTCAATCTCAAGCATCTCACACACGACGTGGGCGCCGAGATTCGCCTCCACGGCCCCGCTCAAACACCTGTTCGCTTCGGCATTGCTCGCGGCGGCTTTGGCTGGAACCTTGTGTTTTCGGGAGGCGCGGCTTTCTAGAATGAGGCGCACTCTCTTTATCGCCACGCTCGCCGTTGCCCTCACAATCTTCAGCACCAGCATCTGGAGCGCAACGACCAGGTTCTTCAACGACGATCCCATCGCGTCCGAGCCCGAGTCGCAGGACGCAGCCAACGTCAAGCCATGGGATATCGATCTGATGTGGGACCTGAGTTTCAACCTCTTCGCGCACCCGGGCGACCCGACCCCGAATGTGCCTGCGAAGAATACCAACACCATCGATGAGGTTCCGGATTCGAGCTGGTTCACCAACCGCATTCTCGCCAGGCCAGTCTCAATCGACCAGGCGGTTCGCGGCCCGCTGACGGGCGATGGGCCCGCTCCAGGGATGTGGAAAGTCATCCGCCCCAAAACCGCCGGTACCGCGCCCGGCTTCACGATGCAGGATTCACGGGGCGATGTCTGGTTTGTGAGTTTCGACGGGAAAGGCTATCCCGAAGCCGCGACTGGCGCCATCATGGTGGCGAACAAGATCTTCTGGACGCTGGGTTACTGGCAGGTCGAGAACTACCTGATTTCCGTGCGCCCCGAAAACCTGACCATCGACAAGGAAGCCAGAATCAAGGTGCAGTCCGGCAAACGCCGGCCGATGAGGGAATCCGATCTCGATGACGTGTTTCGCCGCTCCGAACGGAGCAAGGATGGCTCGTTCCGTGCCGTCGCCGGAAAAGCGCTTCCAGGCAAGGTTCTCGGAGGCTTCAAGTACGTCGACACACGGCCGGATGATCCGAACGACGTGATTCCCCACGAACACCGCCGCGAATTGCGCGCGCTGAAAGTCTTTGGAGCGTGGACAAACCTGACGGACATGAAGGCCAACAACACGCTCGACGTCGTTATTCAGGAAAACGGCAGGAACATCGTTCGTCATTATCTTCAGGACGTCGGCTCCACGTTCGGAACGGGTTCTGTGACACCGCACGACTACGAGGAAGGCTGGGAGTACCTGTTCGACGGGCGTCCGGCGCTGATGCGCCTGATTACGCTCGGTTTCTACATTCGCCCCTGGCAGATGGCCCTCTACGATGAGTACCCGGCAATCGGGCGCTTCGAGGCGGAAGAATTCGATCCGACCGTATGGAAACCCCGAGTCCCCAATGCCGCCTTCGTTCGCGCCCGACCCGAAGACAACTTCTGGGCGGCGCGCCGCGTGATGGCGTTTTCGGAACCCATGATTCGGTCGATCGTCAAAACGGCGCAGTTCAGCGACCCTGCCGCCGAGAAACTGATGGCGGATGTCCTGATCGGACGGCGAAACAAGATCGGCGCGGCATACCTGATTCCGATAAACCCTATTGTCGATTTCGCTCTCGATGAATCCGGCACGCTCACTTTCGAAAATGCGGCTGTCGCAGCAGGAGTGGCGCCACGGCCGGCCAGCTACAATACCAGCTGGGCAATTTTCGACAACGCAACCGACGAGGTAAAACCCTTCGGCGCGCCGGCATCATCCACGACTGAGAGCATCACGGCGCCCGCCGGCTTACCTGCCGCAGATGGCACGTTCGTGAAAGTCCAGGTCTCCTCTGCGGGGCCGCCCCACCCGTCATGGTTGTCGCCTGTGGATGTCTATTTCAAGCGCGTTGGCAACACCTGGAAACTCGTCGGATTGGATAGGCCGAAACAGTAAACAAGGACCCGGGTTCTCGAGTTTTGCAACAGCCCCTACTCCGGCGGCGTTTGCAGCGTGGTCGCAGCCTGGATCCCGCCCGCGACTTCAGGAATGATCCCCAACTCAATATAGATCGGTCGCACCACACGCCTGAGCTCCGGCAGTCGAAGGTAGAACCAGATGCCGGACGCGATACACAGAATCCCGCCGGAAATCACCGTCAGAGGCGCACCGAAACGAGCCGCAAGAGAGCCTGCAATGAGGCTGCCGAATGGGGCTATTCCCGTAAACGAGAGGGTATAGAAACTCATCACGCGTCCGCGCTTATCGGCATCGACGATTGTCTGCATGATGGTGTTGCAGGATGCCAGCAGGCCCATCATCGAAAACCCCGTCACCAGCATCATCAACATTGAGATCCAGGGCCTGCGCGACACCCCGAACAGGATCAGCCCGCCGCCGAACGTGAGGGTCAGAATCGCGATCATTCGCCCGAGACCGACGATCGTTCGTCGCATCGCGAGACGGATCGCGCTGACCAGCGCCCCAACACCCGAGGCGGCCGTCAAAAAACCAAGCGTGTCCGGACCGCCATGCAGAACCGCGCTGGCGAACACCGGCATCAGCACTGTATAGGGCACCCCGACGAGGCTCACAAACCCGACCAGAACCAGGATCCACCTGAGTGGCGTGAAGCCCACGATGTACCGCCAGCCTTCGACCATGCCGGCCACGACGTTTCGATGCGCGGATTGCACGTGAGGCGTGGTGTGCATGAGAAACAGCGATCCGATCACCGCGAGGTAGCTGAAACCGTCGATCAGAAAACAGTAACCTTCGCCTGCGGCAGCGATGACCAGCCCCGCGATCGACGGCCCAACCAGTCTCGCGGCATTGAACATGGAAGAATTCAACGCTATGGCATTCGGGAGGTCGCCGCGGTCTTCAATCATGTCGATCACGAAGCTCTGCCGGGCAGGCATATCGACGGCGTTCACGACTCCCTGAAACATCGTGAGGATCACAATTTGCCACATCGTGATGGCGCCGCTGAGAGCGAGCGTGGCGAGCAGGAAAGACTGAATCATCGAGAGCGCCTGCGTGATCTTCAGGACGCGATGCTTGTTCCACCCGTCCACCCAGACGCCTGCAAACGGCGTCATGATGAGCGCGGGAATCTGCCCCGAGAAACCAACCAGGCCGAGAAGGAATGGAGAACCCGTCAGACGATAGACAAGCCAGCTCGTTGCGACCTGACTCATCCAGGTTCCGATCAGCGAAAGCGTCTGCCCCGCAAAGAACAAACGGTAGTTCCGGTGCCGCAACGCCCGAAGCGCAAATCTGAATCGTGAACCGTCAGAGTTAGACACGCCTGATCTTAATATAGTAATTTGAACGCTCCACAGGAGGGACTCAAATGTACAAATGGATCGGATTAGCCCTGATCTCGCTGCTGTTTCAGTCTGCGGATCCGGAAGCCAGGATCATCGATTACCTGAAGGCCAATGTTCAACCCGGAAAGCCGGTGATCGTCTCCGAAATAAATAAAGTCTTCACCGCGCCGGAAGAGCAGAAAGTTCTGAATCGCCTCTTCAATACTTTTTTCAAGATTCCCATGTTCATTGTGCAATACAACACGTCCACCAAGCGGATACCCACCTTGCAGGAACTGTCCGAACAGTTCAACTTCAAGGTTGCGGGCGAAGCCGACGTCATGCTGCGGATCATGGAGTCGGACCCGCGCATTCCGAAGTTTCTGACTCGCGACGCAAAGACCGGCGAGATCACTGCTGTCGACATTCCGAAAATCACGGCGAGCCCGCAATTCGGCAGAGTCCTCGAACGGACGATTGCCGGCTGGGAAGGGAAACAGGAGCCTCCATTTTCGATTCAGACCTACGACGGCAAGACGGTCGACTCCGCCGAGCTTGCCGGCACCCCACATCTCGTATACATCTGGTTTACGAACTGCCCGCCCTGCGTCAAGACCTCGCCGTTACTCGCGGAGCTCCATAACAAGTACGCGAAACAAGGATTCAAGATCGTCGCCGCGAATGCGGACCGCGTGCTCGAGCTGCCGTACGACGACGCGATGCGCGCCGACTACGTGAAAAAGATCGGGATCAATTTCACCACCGCTTATCTGACTCCGAAGATGCAGAACGAATACGGCGGAGTCAGCGTCTTCCCGACGATGTTCTTCGTCGACAAGAACGGACTCATCGTGAAGCACTTTGTAAACTTCCAGGAAAAGACCGCGCTGGAGGCCGCGATACAGGCGGCGATGAAATAAAAACGGGGGCCGGCGCTGCTTATCAGCTGTGCCGGCCCCCGAATTTGTCTTTAGCGATGGAGGAGATTAAGGCTTCTTCTTGTCTTCGTAGCCTCTAAGAGTGCGGTTCGCTTTGTAGTATTTGCCGGCGTCGTTCAGATCCGGTTTCCCGAGCGCAGTATGGCAGACAGTACACTGCTTTTCCTCTTTCTTTGAGATCTCCGGCGTACTGATGGCAAAGGGTGCGGCAAGGATTGTCACCCCCAATAATATTGCCGAACCAGTAATAAATTTCTTCACGGTTTCTCCTCTTTGAAGCGCGGCATACGGGTGCTAGGATACCACACCGATGACGCGCACTATCTTTAGACTCGCCTTCCTCGTGTTGGTCACAGGAACCTGCCTGATTGCCCAGGAACCCCTTTATACTCTTAAGGTTGACGTCCCCTGGGTGGCCGTGGACGTGACCGTGACAGACCGCACCGGGAAGACCGTAAGCAACCTTTCGGCACAGGATTTTCAAATCTTTGAGGACGGCGTCCCGCAGCAGATCCATGCCTTCAATCCTGCCTCCGCACCCTATAACATCCTGCTCCTGTTCGACCGGAGCGGCAGCACCCAGCACAAGTGGTTGTTCATGCAGAAGGCCATTGCTGGATTCATTGCAAATCTTCGGCCACAGGACCGGATCGCCATCGATTCGTTCGACATGGAGTTCGAGTCCCTTACGCGCTGGACCGACAAGCGTCAGCTGTCCATTTCGGCCCTCGACGCTCTGACGCGCTCTCGCTCGATCGGGGGAACCGCGCTGTACCGGTCGCTGGAAACCGTTGTTCGAAGCCAGTTTAAGACCGTGAACGGGCGGCGGGCGGTGGTGGTTCTGACGGACGGCCGGGACACATCCTTATATAAGGACAGCGTCGCGCTGAACCGTATCGTGGAAGGCGAAGACGACCGGAAGTACCTGAAGACGCTCAAGGCCGTACGCGAGCAGCGAATTCCGCTCTACTTCGTCGCCGTGAACACGGATTTGAACCTCGAACCGAATCTGACGGGGAGTGACGAATACCGCAATCTTCAGGTAATTTTTCCAGACTCGCCGCTCCCGAACCGGTTTCTTACCGAGGTCCGGGCACGAATGCAGCAGCTCGCGGAACAGTCGGGTGGTCAGGTCCTCTATCCCAGGACGATTGACGACATTATCCCCTTGTACGAGAGGATCGGGCGCGAATTGGGTACGGCCTACAGCCTGGCCTACGTCTCGGAAAACCCGAAGACCGATGGGACTCTGAGACGAATTGAGATCCGCCCCACAGACGGGACACTACGTATTTCTCAGTCCCGGACCAGTTACTACGCCAGGTAAAGAGCAACGGCCCGGTTCCGCCGCGCCCGGCGGTCACCACCGCCGGCTGCGCTGCGAAACTCGGCTTAATTCGAGGTACGACCCTGCGCCGCCGTCAAAACCTTAACTTCCACGCGACGGTTCTGGTCACGGCCTGTCCTCGTCTTGTTGTCGGCGACCGGATTGGATTCGCCGAGACCGACGATCGCGATGCGCATCAACGGAATATTCTTACTGACAAGGTAGCGCTTGACGCTTTCAGCGCGCCGTTCGCTCAGGCCGATATTGAAGTTTTCAGAGCCCCGATCATCGGTAAACCCCTGGATTTCGATGGCAAATCCGGAGTTCTTTCCCGCGACCTGGCTGGCGATCTGGTCCAGCGTCCGCTTGGCTTCGTCGGACAGGACGGACGAGTTGTTCTTGAATGTCACGCTCTGAGGAGAGCCGGACACCGTATAAGTGTCGATTGAATTGAACCGGTTCTCGACGTTGGTGACGCGTGTGTTGACCTGGGTTACAGCCTGATTCGCCGAATCCGCGGTACGTTGAGCGTTGGTGGCCTTCTGGTCCGCAGCGGCTGCGGCCGTCCCGGCCTGGGTTGCTTTCTGATCGGCGGCTTGGATCCCCTGCTGGGCACGGCGGTCGACAGCATCAATGCGTTCGCCCGTTTCGGTCACCTTGGTATTGGTCTCCTTGATGCTGGTCTCAAGCTTACCCGATGCCGCTCCGACTTCCTGCCGTACCCACTTCCGAGTCGCGCATCCGGACAGGGTCACCATAACTACCAGGATGAGAACCCCGAGCAATGAGAATTTTTGACTCGACCTTTGCATTGAACATCCCCCTATTCTGTTGGCTAATGGATTGTTGATCGCGACTGCTAGGCGATACGCCTTATCTTTCCAGCACAGTGGGATCCGAAGCTTGGAATTCACGTGACTTGAAGTCGCGGC
>JADMIO011435005.1_pt1 | contig 28457 bp, 26 predicted proteins | sample 8958161 | NCBI WGS metagenome assembly JADMIO01 (sample SAMN16585339, study PRJNA669376) | soil metagenome | isolation source: Crop rotation soil | place: USA: Cullars Rotation, Alabama | collected 2011 | reverse complement strand
CCGCGACAACTTGTCCACGTGGAATTCTAAGCTTAGGATCCCAATGTGCTGGAAAGGCAAGAGGGCACGGAAACGAATCCAGCGGGCCTGAATCCGTCATAATGCTTCTCGTGCCCTTCCCCGAATGGATGGCGCCTATGGCGGCGACCCTCACCCAGGAACGCTTTACCGGACCGGAGTGGATCTATGAACGCAAGTTTGATGGAATCCGGCTAATCGCCTTCCGCCAGGGGAGCGAGGTACGCCTGTTGTCCCGCAATCGTCTACCGCAGAATTGCCCTCCGGTGGCTGAGGCCCTGCAGCGGCTGCCCGTGCGAGAGATCGTCCTCGACGGCGAGATTACCTGGGGCAAGGATGGTGTTGCCTATCACGTCTTCGACCTGTTGTGGCTCGATGGCCGCGATGTATGCCTGTTGCCGCTTGACGAGCGTCGTGTGCTGCTTGAAGGACTGCCCATGGAGAGACCCCTGCAGAGAGTTGCCCGGCTTTCCGACGAGAAGCCCTGGGAGCGCGCCTGCCAGGAAGGGTGGGAGGGAGTCATTGCCAAGCGGCGGGATTCGCGTTACGAACACCGCCGCTCGCCTCACTGGCTGAAGATGAAATGCGAGGCCTCCCAGGAGTTCGTGGTCGGCGGTTTTACAGACCCACAGGGGGCGCGGAAAGGGCTGGGCGCCCTGCTGGTCGGGTACTTCGAGAACGACGATTTGGTCTACGCCGGCAAGCTTGGCACCGATACCAGGCTGCTGCTGGAGCTGCGTGCGCGGCTGGATGCCCTCGAGATTCCGCAGCCGCCCTTCACCAAGGCGGTGGGACTGCCGCGGCTGCGTGCGCATTGGGTGCGTCCCATGATCGTGGTGCAGGCCGGCTTCATCGAGTGGACGAGATTCGGCAAACTGCGGCATCCTCGATTTCTCGGCATCCGCAGCGACAAAGCGGTGCGCGAAGTGGTGCGGGAGGCGCGTTGATCACGCATCCCGACAAAGTTCTGTTCCCCGGCGACGGCATTACCAAGGGCGAACTCGCGGCGTACTACGAGATGATTGCCCCCGCCATGCTGCCCCACATTCGCGGGCGCCCCATCACCATGGAGCGGTTCCATCGCGGCATCGGCGAGAAGGGATTTTTTCAGAAAGATGTTTCCAAGGGTTTCCCGGAATGGCTGGAGCGGGTTGAGGTACAAAAGAAGGGCGGCACGGTGCACCACCCCGTGGTCACCGATACGCGCTCGCTGCTATGGCTGGCGAATCAAAACAGCATCACGCCGCACGTGTGGATCGCGCGCGTCCCGGACTTGTGGCACCCCGATATCTGCGTTTTTGATCTCGATCCCAGCGAAGAGCAGCCTGAAATCTTGAGGGCGGCGGCAATCGCGCTGCGCGACCTGCTGGCCGAAGTCGGGCTGGAGAGTTGGGTGAAGACGTCGGGCTCCAAGGGTTTCCACATCGTAGTGCCACTCGATGGGAGTGCGGACTATGGGGAGGTGGGAAGGTTTGCCAATGCCGCCGGCACGCTGCTGGTCCGGCGCGATCCGACGCACCTCACGCAGGAATTCAGCAAGGCGGATCGCGGCGGCCGAATTCTCGTGGATACGGGCCGCAATGCCTATCACGCCACCTTCGCGGCGGCTTACGCCGTGCGGGCCAAACCGGGAGCTCCGGTGTCGGCGCCGTGCACTTGGGATGAAATCGGGAATGGCACAGGTCCGCGATCGTTTTTGCTTCGCGGAATGGCGGAGCGCGTTTCGAAGGCTGGCGAGTTGTGGTCGGAGATGCTCGTGCGGGGCCAAACGCTGAGACCGGCGATGGAGCGCCTGCGGCGGCTCCGGGCGTGAAATTCAGCCTTTTTCGGCGCCAGCATTTCCTGCCGTGCGGGCGTTCGACGAACTCTTCGGCTATGCGCCCCTTTGCTTCCGTCCACTAGGCAATTGCCGGGTGGCATCTTGGCCGCAGCTGCCTTTCAGCGGCCGGGGTGCGCCTGAATGCGCGCTTAAAAGGTTATCTGAAACTGGCAGCAGGTTCTGGAGAGGCGGCTCGCAGCGCTCGACGCTGTGTCCACCACGCTTGGAATTCTATAGAGGTTGCGCTGATATACTGCGAAAAAGGCAAATCATGCGCATTCAAACGACGGTGGTGGGCAGTTATCCCGTGCCACGCTGGCTGATCGGCGACTCCACTCGCGGGTCATTGCAGGACGCCATCATGGTGGTACTGAAAACGCAGGAGTTAGCCGGCATCGACGTAGTGGCCGACGGCGAACTGAATCGCTTCGATCCGAGCCATCCGGAAACCAATGGCATGATCGACTACTTCGTCAGCCAGATGGACGGCGTGCGCACGCGCTACTCGATCAGCGACATCGCCAGTTTCCGCCAGGACGCCGGGATGGGTTTCCGCACGCAACCCGCCGGTGTGGTGACGGGCGCCATCGGGGAAGGGACGCTCAATTTGCCACGCGACTACGAATTCACGCGTACGCTCACCAACCGGCCGCTCAAGTTCACCTGCACCGGCCCGCACATGCTGACGAAGACCCTGACCGATCGCCATTATTCCAGCCGCCCGGAGCTGGCAATGGCGATCGCGGACGTGTTGCGGCGGCAACTGGAGTCGATTGACGCCGAGGTCGTGCAGATCGACGAGGCCAACATCAGCGGACACCCCGAAGACCGCGAGTGGGCGCTGGCGGCGATCAATCATGTGCTCGAAGGCGTGCGGGGCGAGCGGGCCGTCCACGTCTGCTTCGGCAATTACGGCGGGCAAAGTATCCAGAAAGGCTTCTGGAAGGACCTGATGCCCTTCTTCAACTGCTTGAAAGTAAACCACCTGGTGCTGGAGTTCGCCCGCCGCGGATACGATGAGTTGGACGCGTTTCGGGAGCTTAACCCGGCGATCGGGCTCGGGCTGGGAGTAATTGACATAAAGGATAACGAGATCGAGCCGCCCGATCGGATCGCGGCGAGGCTGGAGAACGCCGCCCGCGTGCTGGGCACCGGACGGGTCCGCTACATCCATCCCGATTGCGGCTTTTGGATGCTGCAGCGCAGCGTGGCGGACGGCAAAATGCGCGCGCTGGTGGCGGGCCGCAATCTGTTCGAGGGGCGACAATGAAGGCGCTGGTCCTGCTACTTTCCGCGGCCGTATGGGCCGAGACGCCCCATCTGGCGAACATCCACCAGTTGACGCATGGGGGTCAAAATGCCGAAGCATACTGGTCACCTGACAGCAAAAGGCTGGTCTTTCAGACCACGCGCCCGCCATACGATTGCGACCAGATTTTCATTATGAACGCGGATGGCACCGATCAGCACCTGGTTTCGACGGGGAAGGGCCGCACCACCTGCGGCTATTTCCTCAAAGACAATCGCCACATTGTTTATGCCTCGACCCACGAAGCCGCCGAAGCCTGTCCACCTCCACCCGACCGGAGCAAGGGGTACGTCTGGGGCGTCTTCGCGGCATACGACATTTACCTCGCTACCGACGCGGGCAAGATCGAGAAGAAGCTGACCGAGGCCCCCGGTTACGATGCCGAAGCGACCGTAAACTGGAAGACCGGCCGCATCATATATACATCGCTCGCGTCCGGCGATCTGGACCTGTGGACGATGAGCGTCGACGGCAGCGGCAAGAAGCGAATCACCACCAAGGAAGGCTATGACGGAGGCGCCGTGTTTTCCCGCGACGGCAAAAAGCTGGCTTGGCGCGCCAACCATCCCAAGACGCCGGAGACGATGAAACAGTACAAGGATCTGCTGGCGCAGAACCTGACCGCGCCGATGAAAATGGAGATCATGGTGGCGGACGCCGACGGCAGCCACGGGCGCGCCGTAACCAATTTCGGCTGCGCCAGTTTCGCCCCGACCTTCACGCCCGATGGCAAGAAGATTCTGTTCTCCTCGAACAAGAACGAGTGCGACAGCCGCAAGTTCGAGCTGTTCCTGGTGAATCTGGATGGCAGGGATCTCCAGCAGGTGACGGATTTTGGCGGCTTCACGTCGTTCCCGGAATTCTCGCCGGACGGCAAACGGCTGGTGTTCTGCTCGGACCGGAACGCGAAGGAGCGGTACGAGTTCAACATTTTCACGGCGGAGTGGAAGTGAGCCAAATTTTCGGCGGGGATCAAGGAAACCCGCGCGCGGGATTGCTGCGGGGACGCGAGGAAACCCCGTGCGGGACTGCGGCGAGGGTGCAAGGAAACCCCGTGTGGGAAAATATAACTGTAGATGGTTATTGACGGTATCTATTACGCACTGGGGCTCGCCGCGGGCGGCGCGGCGCTCTCTTACCTGCTGAAACCCTGGTGGGGCATTCCGCTTTTCATCCTGGCGGGATTTTGCCTTTATTTCTTCCGCGATCCCGATCGCGCCATCCCCAGCGGCGCTGTGGCGGTTTCGCCGGCGGACGGCAAGGTGGTGGCGGTGAAATCTGAGGCGCCTGATCGGCGGCGCATCAGCATCTTTCTCAATATCTTCGACGTCCATGTGAACCGTACGCCAATTTCCGGGGTGATCTCGAATGTCCAATATCGCCCGGGCCATTTCCTGGTTGCGAGCAAAGAGGATGCGTCGAGCGAGAACGAGCAGAACGTCGTCACCGTGGATGGCGACGGCACCCGGGTCGTGTTCAAACAAATCGCCGGCCTGATCGCCCGCCGCATCGTCTTCCGCAAACGCCCGGGCGACAAGGTGCAGATCGGCGAGCGCGTGGGGTTGATCAAGTTCGGTTCGCGCGTGGACGTGATCTTCGGGCCGGAGTGGGAAATTGCCGTGAAGCCGGGCATGCGCGTGTCGGCCGGGTCGAGCATCCTCGCCCGGCGGATCGGAGCGGCCAATGCCGAAGCTCAACCTTAGAGAGCGGCTGATCGATCCCTCGTCGCCCGAGCGCCGCCCTCACAAGGCCGCCTACGCAATTCCTACGCTCTTCACAGCGGGCAACATTTTCCTGGGCTACCTATCGATCCTGCGTGCATTCCACGGGGCCATGCTCGCGGCCAGCCACAATGCCGCCGGCGCGCGCGAGCATTTCGAAATAGCCGCCATCACATTGGGCGTCGCCGCTGTGCTCGACGGCGTAGACGGCATGATCGCGCGGTTCACCAATACTACCAGCGAATTCGGGCGTGAGATGGATTCACTTGCCGACGTCGTCAGCTTCGGGCTCGCGCCGGCATTGCTGGCGTTCGCCTGGGGCGTGCAGTTTGTCGATACGAGCATCAACCACGTGCTGCGGGAGCAGATCCAACGCGCCGGATACTTCGTCTCGTTCCTGTACCTGCTGTGCGGCGCGGCGCGGCTGGCGCGCTTCAATATCCAGAAGAACCCCGTGCCCAAGAATCCCGGCCGGCCCGACCGGAAATATTTCGTCGGCCTGCCGATTCCGGGCGCGGCAGCATTGGTGGCAGCGGTGGTCTTCGCCGCCAATGCCGAGCCGATCCAGTGGTGGCCGCTCGCCATCGGCTGGATTCTGCTGCTGGGCCTGCTCGCCTTTCTCATGGTCAGCACGTGGCGCTATTACAGCTTCAAAGGTCTGCGCCTGGCCCGGCCGCGCTCGTATCTCCTGATGATCGTGCTCGGCGGCACCATCGGTCTGGTATGGACCGTGCCGCAACCCGCGCTGCTGATCCTGGCGGCGGTTTACGTGTCGAGCGGCATCGTCATCCGGATCGGCGGCATCGTGCGCCGGCACCTGCGGCACACGCCTCCGCCCCCGCGTCATCCGGAGCACCAGGTTGGCTAAGACGCGCGCGATCGCGCTAGTGGGCGGCGACACGCTGCTCGGGCGCGAAGTGCGCGACGTGCTGGCATCGGCTGCGCCGGGCCTCGATCTGAAACTCGTGGCCGGTGATGAAGAGGAGGCCGGCACGCTGACGGAACAGGCGGGAGAGCCGGCGGTGGTAGGCGGTCTCGACGAGGAGAGTCTGCGCGGCGCGAGCGCTGTGTTACTGGCGGCTTCACCCGAGCTGAGCCGCAAGGTGCTGCAGATGAACCTGGCGGCGCCGCTGATCGATCTGACGTACGCGGCCGAGGACGATCCACGCGCGCGGTTGCGCGCGCCGGCGGTCGAGCCCGCGGGCTTCGAGACGAACGCCGCGGTGTACGTGATCGCGCATCCGGCGGCGATCGCGCTGGCGCTGCTGCTGAACCCTCTGCATGTGCGATATCGCGTACGCAGCGCCGTGGTGCAGATCCTGGAGCCGGCCAGCGAACGCGGCGCGAAGGGGATCGAGGAACTGCAGCAGCAGACGGTCGGGCTGCTTTCGTTCAAGCCGCTGCCCAAAGCCATTTTCGACGCGCAGCTCGCTTTCAACATGCTGGCCCGCTACGGCGAGGAAGCCCCGGCGTCGCTCGAAGATGTGGAGCTCCGCATCGAGCGTCACCTCGCTACTCTCCTTGCCAACTCCAGCCGCGCGCCGATGCCTTCGCTGCGGCTGGCTCAGGCGCCGGTCTTTCATGGCTACAGTTTCTCGCTATGGGTGGACTTCGAAGAGAACCCAGGTGTGGCGGAACTGGAAAAGGCGTTGGCAGGCACGGGCGTGGACGTGCGGGGCGAGGATCTGGAGCCGCCCAACAACGTAGGTATCGCGGGCGCAGGCGGAATCGCCGTAGGCGCCATCGCGCTCGACCGGAACCACCCGTCCGCCTGCTGGATTTGGACGGCGGCCGATAATCTGCGCTTGACCGCGGAAAATGCCGTGGCTGTCGCGGAGCAGGGCGAATGAGACTGGCGGCGTTCAGCACGATTGCGCTCGCGCTTTCGACAGGCTGCGGCTATCACGTCGCCGGACACGCGGACCTGATGCCGAAGAGCATCAAGACCATCGCCATTCCCGCCTTCGGCAACGTGACCATCCGGTACAAGCTGGCCGACCGCCTGGCGACGGACGTTACGCGCGAGTTCATCGAGCGCACGCGCTACGCCGTGGTCACGGATCCGGCGAAGGCGGACGCGACGCTTGCCGGCGCGGTCGTCAATTTCGTCTCGTTTCCCACTACTTTCGATCCGGTTTCCTCGCGCGCCTCCGGGGTGCAGGTGATCGTAATCTTACAAGTGACGCTCACAGACAAGACGGGGAAGGTCATTTTCAATCGACCCGGCATGGAAGTGCGCGAGCGTTATGAGATCAGCGTCGATCCGAAGGCGTATCTGGACGAGAGCGGTCCCGCCGCCGAGCGAGTGGCCCGCGACGTGGCGCGCACCATTGTAAGCGCGGTATTGGAGAATTTCTGAGCCGATGACGCCTGCCCAGTTTCTGGTCCGCATGAAGAAGCGCGAGGTCGCGCCTGCGTACCTGTTTTTAGGCCCGGAAACTTACCAGCGCAGGATCTGCCGGGAAGCGCTGCTGCGTGGTGCGCTCGGCGAGGCCGAGCGGGAGAACGCCGTCACCCGCTACGATCTGAATGACGCATCGCTCGCCGAAGTGATCGACGACGCCCGCGCGCTTTCGTTGTTCGCCTCCGAGCGTGTGATTCTGGTGGCTAACGCCGAAGCCGTGTTGCCGAAGGGCCGCGTCATGGAAGAGTCGGAAGAAGATGAAGCAGGCGGCGCGAGCGGCCGCGGCGATCTGTTACCGGCGTATATGAAAGATCCGACGCCCGGGATCGTGCTGCTGTTTGACTGTGTCCGCTACGATTTCGAAGGCGAAGACAAAGGGAAGCTCGACCGCGTGCGGAAGTTCTATTCCGCGGTGGGCGACACGGTCGAACTGCGGCGTTACACGGTGGAGGAGGCGGCGGCCGAGGCCGGAAGGCTGGCGCAGCGCGCGGGGCTGGCGATGGACGCGGACGCGATGGCGTTGCTGATCGAATCGCTGGCGGTGGATATGGCCAGAATCGCGGTGGAGATTGAAAAGCTGTCGTTGTACGCGCAGGGCGGACGCAGCATTACGACCGACGATATCGGCGCGCTGGTGCCGGATGCCCGCGCCACTACGATCTTCGCGCTGGTGGGTGCGCTGGGCCGGCGGGATCGCGCGCGGGCGCTGGCGGTGCTGGACACGCTGACGAAAGAGGGCGAGTACCTCCCGCTCGCCCTCTCGTTTCTGGCGACGCAGTTCCGGCTGGCGCTGGCGGCCAAGGCGGCAGGACTGCGCAGCCCGCAACAGATTCAGTCGAACTTCAGCCGCGCGGGCGTGCAGGTGTGGGGGACGCGGGCCGAGCAAGTTTATCAGACGGTCTCGAAGTTCTCCCAGGAGCAGTTGGCGCGGGGGCTGGCGCTGGTCTACGAAGCTGACAGGGGACTGCGGAGCGCGCGCCCGGACGATCGGACGGTGATGGAGCGTTTCGTGATGATGTTGACCGCGTGACGAGGCCGGTGTGCCTTCGCGCATACCGCTTGCTAACGCGCGCGGCTCGGTCACTGTCGATGCGGCTCAGGCTGTCGATCTTACGGCCGGGACATCGTTGATTCCGAGCCGTGACCGTGAGGGAGCGGAAGCGCCGGCCGCACACCGCTTGCTAACGCGCGCGGCTCAGTAACTGGCGACGTGGCTCGGCGGTGTCGATTTTGCCCGCCGGGAATTTCCTTAAGGGAGCGATTGGCCTACAGGTTCACTCGACCTTGTACAGTGCCATCATGCCCGCCTGCATGTGATCGTCGACGTGGCAGTGGTACATCCACGTCCCCGGATCGTCGGGCACCATGTCCACCGTTTCCATCTGGGCCGGCGATAGCGCGACTACGTCCGTCTTTCTCCCCGCCTGCAGGACGACGTTCCCGTGCCAGTGCGGCGTATGAAAGTTGGCGCCGAAGCCGATCGTCATCAGGTACCAGCGCACCCTTTCGCCCTTTTTCATCGTCATCAGCGGCATGTTCGCGTAGAGATAGCCGTTGATCGTCGACTTGAAATTGGCGGCTACGAAGCCGCTGCCGAAGAAGGAAAAGACTCCCTCGTCGTCCGCCGTGATCAATTCCTGCTTGTTGACCCCCTTTGGATCCGAGGTGAATCGCTTGATGTTCTCGTCCAGATACCAACTCCCGTTCTCGTCCACGATGATGAAGAGATTCACGAACTCCCGATCCACATCCTTGGGCTTGCCGCTCGCAGTCGCGGCCCCGCGGCGCGTGATGACGATCGCACCCACCAATCCCGTGGGCACGTCGCGCGGTTCATTGGCGTGCGAATGGTACAGCCAGACTAGCGAGCTCGGATCGTTCGGTCCCGGACCGGCTCGCTCCGGCACCTGCCACGTGTAGACATGCGTCTGGCCGGGCGCCACTACGCCGCCTTCCTTGTTATTCGCGCTGCCGCCACCGCCGTACGCCGCACCTTCCGAGTCGCGCTTATAAAACACCCCGTGCGGATGCATGCTGTACGGCTTGGTCGCGTTGTTCTTGAAGATTACACGGATGGTCTCGCCCACTTCGGCACGCAGCAGAGGCCCGAGCATTCCCAGGTGCTCCCACTCCGGCGGGCGCGGCTTGAGCTTGCTGAATGAGTCGTCCGTGTATTCGCGGTAGAGCGCCTTCTTGTAAACCGATCCGATGCGATGCGGCCCGCGTTCGACGAAAACCTTTGGATACCCCATGAATGGCATGCCCATCATGCGATCCATGCCGGCCGGTGCGTAATTCCAGTCGACCTCGTCGGCGGCGACAAAGTACGTATGGGTGCGTCCGGTTTCCGACGAAGTGGCCCGCGTCGAGCAGGCGGAGAGCAATACCGCGGCAACGGAGCAGATCGCGACATTGCGGGCGGGCGAGGCAGAGAGGTGGCGCGGCATCTGAGTCAGGATAGCGCAAACTGCGTGTAACTTTATTTGAGAATTTTTGCGTGTCGCCGCCACTATCTTTTTGGAGCTGGAATGAAAAGCCTCATCCTTCTATGTACGGCCCTCTTGTTGCCGGCCTTGGCGCAAAACAAGCCCGCGGTCGTCAAGGGGAATGCCGCCCATCAACGCCAGGCGGTCACCGGCCGGGCCGCTGCTTCCGATGCCGAAATCGAGCGAACCATACGCGCCAAGTTCGCCGCGTCCAAGATCGCGCCGAATAAGTTCACGGTACACGTGCAGGGCGGCGTGGCCACGATTGAAGGACACGCCGACGTTGTCCAACACAAGGGAACCGCGACGCGGCTGGCGAAAAACGGCGGTGCCATCAAAGTCGTCAACAAGGTTCAGCTGAGTCAGGCGGCTCGGGATAAGGCCAGTCAGAATCTGGCTAAGGGCCGCCGGCGCGCGCAGGTCAAACGCAGCGAGCCGCGCAGTACGAACTGAGTCAGTTTCATCGGGCCGTGGTAAACTGGACAATTACACCGTCTACCGGTGTTACCTCCTAGAGTAGCCCGATGAAATTTATCCCGTTCGCCATTCTCATTTGTACGGCCGGTCTATACGCGCAGGCGCCTGCTCCTGCGACCGCGCCTCCGCCGCAACCCTCCATCCCCGAGCTTCCCGCGGAAACGGTGATCGCCTCGTTCGAGGGCAAGAAGCTGACTTATGGCGAGATCAAAAGGTTCGTCATGGTCCTCGATCCACAGCAGCAGCAGCAGGCGCTGCGCAACCCCAAAATGCTCGTCCATCAGTATTTCCTCTGGAAGCACCTGGCCGAGGAGGCAGTGAAGGAGAAGCTCGATCAGCAGAGTCCGCTTAAAGAGCAGCTCGAATATCAGCGCACGTACCTCCTCATGCAAGCCAAGCTCAACGACGTGGTCCGCAACATGACCGTCGAGGACGAAGAGCTCAAGAAGTACTACGAAGCGAACAAGGATAAGTACACGCAAGTCAAATTGAAGGTGTTGTACATTTCCTTCAGTACCAATCCGGAAGCCGGCGCCGACGGAAAGAAGCCGCTCGGCGAAGAGGAAGCCAAGGCCAAAATCACGAAAATTCTCGCCGGCATTCGCGGCGGCGCCGATTTCGTCCAGATGGTGAAACAATATTCCGAAGACACCACGTCGGCGGACAAGGACGGAGATTTCGGCACGATCCGAAAATCCGACAATGTTCCCGATGCCATCCGCGCCGCTGTCTTCAGCCTCAAGCAGGGCGAGGTGAGCGAGCCGGTGCGTCAGCCGAACGGCTTCTACCTGTTTCGCGCTGAAGAGGTCAGCACGCGCACGTTCCAGCAGGTGCAGATCGACCTGTACGAGCAGGCGCGGCAGGCGAAGTCGAATCAGTGGATGGCGAAGCTGAACGAGAGTATCAATTTCAAGGTCGAGGACGAGAAGTTCTTCACGCCGGCCCCTGGTGCACCGCCGCAGGCCGCACCGGTAGCACCGGCACACCCGCCCGCCTCCAGCAAGTAGATGGTGGCCACGCAGGATTCAAAAGACACTAACATAAAGTCTCGGGCCCGCTGGATGCGTTTCCGTAACCTCAGCGTCTTTCTCTGCGACTCCGCGCTCTCGAAATGAGCGCCGCGGCTGGATTCCGCACTCGAACGGCGGTCCTCAACCTTACACGGGACGCTTTCCAGCCGTAGAGTGCGCGGAGTCGCAGAGAAAGACGCTGAGGGTAAGAACCAGGTCCCGCCTGGTATTTCTGCAGTCTCCCTGGTTTTCAAAAACCTCGTGCCATTGCGCAAGACTGCGAGCGCCACAAAGAAACTCGGTGCACAACTCCACACTGGTCCGCGAATTGCTCCGCTCGCACGCACGTGGAACCTCGTCCGCACAGCTTCCTGTTTGCCACGGGTATCGAGAACAGCTACCCACTCGTCACCGGCAAGGATGGCCGGGACCTCCGCATCGATCAAATGGATAAGTGCGGCCACTATGCGCGCTGGAAGGAAGACCTGGCGCTGACCCGGTCGCTTGGCCTGCACTATCTGCGCTATGGCCCGCCTTACTACGCGACGCACACGGCGCCGGGGAAGTACGATTGGGCCTTCGCCTATGAGACCTTCGCCGAAGTGCGGCGCCTCGACATCGATCCCATCGCCGACCTGTGTCACTTCGGCGTGCCGGACTGGATCGGGAACTTCCAGAATCCGGACTGGCCGGCGCTGTTCGGCGAATATGCCGGGGCCTTTGCGCAGCGCTTTCCGTGGGTGCGCTTTTACACGCCCATCAACGAGATCTACGTTACCGCGCTGTTCTCGGCACAATACGGCTGGTGGAACGAGCGGCTCGCCTCCGACGGCGCCTTTGTCACCGCGCTGAAGAATCTGGCGAAGGCGAACCTGCTGGCCGCCGAGGCGATCCTGAAGGCGCAGCCGGAGGCGGTGTTCATCCAGAGCGAATCGAGCGAATACTTCCACGCGCGCGATCCGGAAGGACTCGACCGTGCGGGCGCGCTGAATCACAAGCGCTTCCTTTCGCTCGACCTCTCCTACGGCCACGACGTGCACGGCATCATGTACGAGTACTTAATGGACAACGGCATGACGCGCGACGAATATCACTGGTTCATGGACAAGGCGCGCGCGCTGCGGCCCTATTGCGTGATGGGCAACGACTATTACGTGACCAACGAGCACCTGGTTCCGCGCGACGGACCCATCCAGCCGGCGGGCGAGATCTTCGGTTACTACGTAATCACGCGCCAATACTACGAACGATACAAGCTCCCGGTCATGCACACGGAAACGAATCTGGCCGATCCTGAGCGCGCGCCCGGCTGGCTCTGGAAAGAGTGGGCGAATATGATCCGGCTCAAGCAGGACGGCGTGCCCATCATCGGCTTCACCTGGTACAGCCTGACCGACCAGATGGATTGGGACACCTCGTTGCGCGAGGACAACCATCACGTCAATCCGCTGGGGCTCTTCGATCTGGACCGCAAAGTCCGGCCGGTGGGGGAGGCGTACAAAAGGCTCGTCGAACAGTGGGCGCACGTGCTGCCTATGGAGAGCTTTTGCCTGCACGACAAAAATATGTTACCCTCCTGTTGGTAACCTAAATGAAGCCCAGCCTGTCCGAGAAGTCCGATATCCAGCGCGGCACGCTGGCCCTGCTGATCCTGCGCACGCTGAACACGCTGGGGCCGCAGCACGGCTACGGCATCGCGCGGCGCATCGAGCAGCAGAGCGGCGATCTGCTGGCCATGAACCAGGGGACGCTCTATCCGGCGCTGCTGCGCCTGGAGCAGATGGGATGGATTCGCTCGAAATGGGGCACTTCGGAAAATAACCGGCGCGCGCGCTTCTATGCCATTACCCCGGCCGGCCGTAAGCAGTTGGCCGCCGAAACCGAGAACTGGGAACGCATGACGTCCATCGTGGCGCGGTTCCTGAAACCTTCGGAAGATCCGGTATGAAACGCCTCGGTATGAAACGGCTGTTCGCCATGTTTCGCAAGCGTTCGTGGGAACACCAGCTGGATGAGGAAGTGCGCACGCATCTCGAGCTGCTGGCCGAAGAGAACATGCGCCGCGGTATGGATCCGGCCGAGGCTCGAAGCGCCGCGCGGCGCAGCTTCGGCGGCGTGGAGTCGATGAAAGACTCGTATCGCGACCGGCGCAGCCTGCCGGCCCTGGAAACGCTATGGCAGGATCTCCGCTACGCCTTGCGCACCTTGCGCCGCAATCCCGGATTTGCCCTGGTGGCGCTGATCACGCTCGCACTCGGTATCGGCGCCAACACCGCCATCTTCAGCGTGATCGAAGCCGTGATGTTGCGCCCGCTGCCGTATCACGACTCGGCCCGCCTGTTCCTGATCAGCGACACGCCCGATCAGGAATGCTTCTACAAGGATTTCACCGTCTGGAAAGTGCAGAGCCGCAGCTTCGCCGATATGGCGGTTTACTTCAAAAACAGCGGCGTCTCACGGGTCACGCTCACCGGCGCAGACGAGCCCGAAACGGTCGCGGGCGGTTTCGCTACGGCGAATTTCTTTCCTCTGCTTGGTGTGCAGCCGATCCTGGGCCGTGTTTTCACCGCCGAGGAAGAGTCGCGGCGCGAGCGCGTCGTGGTATTGGGCTATCGTCTGTGGAACCGGCGTTTCGGCGGTTCTGCCGACGTGTTGGGCAAGACGCTCCAAATCGATGGCACGGATAGTATCGTTATCGGCGTCATGCCCTCGACCTTCCGCTTTCCCGACCCCGACATGGAATGCTGGGCGCCCATCACCACCAACCGCTTCTGGCAGGACCCGGCGATGCTGCGCCACAACCCGGCCAACTCTCGCAGCTTTTATGCGCGCTGGAATGTGCTGGGACGTCTGGCTCCGGGAGTCAGCGCCACGGCCGCACAGGCTGAACTCGCGGTCATCGGCGCGCGCATCGCCCAGGCCGATCCGGATCCGAATCGCGGGTCGGGCATGTACCTGACGCCTGTGCGCATCGATCTGGCCCGCAATACCCGTCTGGCGTTGTACGTTCTCTACGGGGCCGTCTTCTTCGTGCTCCTGATCGCCTGCAGCAACGTGGCTAACCTGGTGCTCGCCCGCGGGGCGGCTCGCGAGCGCGAGATGGCGGTGCGCACGGCGCTGGGAGCCGGCCGGCGCCGGCTGGTGCGGCAGTTGTTTACGGAAAGCGCGGTGCTTTCGCTGCTGGCCGGAGGGTTGGGTCTTGGCCTCGCGTCATTCGGCATTCAGGCGCTGGTCGCCTTCGGCCCGCCCGATATGCCGCGGCTCAACGAAGCCCGCCTGGACGCGGGCGTGCTTGTCTTCACCCTGGCCGCCTCGCTCGCCGCCGCGCTGCTGTTCGGACTGGCGCCGGCGTGGCGGATCGCGCGGGGCAGCACGTACGCATCGCTCAAGGCGCCCCGTGTAGGAGTGCGCGGAGTGCTGGTCATGGCCGAGTTTGCGCTTTCGGTGGTGTTGCTGGCCGGCGCGGGGCTGCTGATGCGCAGCTTCTGGGCGGTGCAGTCGATCGATCCGGGCTTCGACCATAACCGTCTGCTGACGCTACGTATCGGCCTGCCGTCCGGCACGCAGACCGGCCGGCACATCGCACTGCACGACCAGATCGTGCAGCGGCTGCGCGGGCTTCCGGGCGTGCAGGCTGTCGGCGCCATCGACGATCTTTTCGAGAACTCCAACCCCCGCGCGCTTGGTCTCCGTGCCATCGACGGCCGCGCCCTCGGTGAGTCCCGGCAGCAATGGACGACTCTCAGTTGGAAAACCGTGAGCGCCGATTTCTTCCGTGCCATGGGCGTCCGCCTGGTGCGCGGGCGGCTCTTCAACGCGCAGGATGGACCGCACTCTCCCCGCGTCGTGCTGATCGATGAAAGCATGGCGCGGCGTTATTGGCCGGATGCCGACCCTGTCGGCCAGCGGATCAAAGGACAGGACAAGCGCGGCGCCAACGACGACTGGGTGACCGTCGTGGGCGTAGTCGGCGACATGCGGCGGCACAGCCTGGAGCGCAATCCAACACCGCACGTTTACGAATCGTATGTGCAAACCGCCGATAACCCGCAGGACCTGGTGATTCGCACGACGGGCGAGCCGGCGGCGGTGGCGGCCTCGCTTCGTGCCGAGGTGCGCGCGGTCGATCGCACCGCGATTATCTCGAAGATCAGCACGGTCGGCGAGGAATTTGCCGAAAAGCTGGCGCCGCGCCGCTTTCAAACCTGGCTGCTGGGGATGTTCTCCGTACTCGCGCTGGTTCTGGCGAGCATAGGCATTTACGGCGTGATGCACTACGCCGTGGCGCGGCGCACGCACGAGATCGGCATCCGCATGGCTTTGGGCGCGCGCAAAGCCGACGTGGTACGAATGGTGCTGCGGCAAGGCCTGCTGCTTGCACTCGGCGGTATCGCAGTCGGCCTGCTGGCCGCTCGCGCTCTCACCGGCGTGATGGCGAGCCTGCTGTTTGGAGTGCGTGCTGGTGATCCCATCACATTTCTCTGCGTATTTGTAGTTTTAAGCACGGTTGCGGGGATCGCGAGCTATCTTCCGGCAAGCCGGGCCACGCGCACGCAACCTCTGAATGCCCTCAGGCACGATTAGGCTTCACCTTTTGTTCGCCACAGAATCGCATATATAGTGGTATGTAGGTCCTGTTACCTAACCTTTAGGGGCCTTGTAGCTACAAACTAACTTCCTCTAATTCAACAGTTTCTTGCAAAAAAGGCTTGCAAAGCACAGAAGTGCCAGCTACAATCCGTTGTGTGGCCTAATTCTGGTCTAAAGGTAGATAAAAAGTGGCTGACTTACCTCAAGAGGACGATTTAGTAGATCCTCCCATAGGTATGTTGACCGGCCGCATAGACGACAAGGGCCGGCTGAAGCTCCCGACGGACATGATCGAGTATTTCAAGAAACTGCGCGAGAAAAGCTTATATGTCACGAGCTTAGACGGCCGCATGGCGCAATTATACCGCATGTCGGTGTGGCGAAGGAATGAACGCTTCTTCCAGGAATTCCGGGCTAAGCCAAAGGTGACGCAGGAGATAGGTTTCCTGGCCGCGGCGATGGGGTCGCCCGCGGAAATGGACGCGCAGGGACGGATTCAATTCCCGGTAAAGCTGCGCAAGCAGTTGGGGCTCGAAGAAGGTGGCGTCCACGTGTACTCATACAAAGGCCGGATTCAGGTGATGAGCGAATCGCTCTACCAGGAGAAGTTCGGCGCCGCCCTGGCAGGCGGAGAGGACAAGGTGTACGAACTCGAAGCGGAAGGTCTGGTCTGATGAGCGCCGCCTATGCATATCGCGGTGATGGTCGCAGAAGTTTTGCAGTATCTGGCGATTCTGCTGGAAGGCATCTACCTGGATGCCACTGCGGGCCTCGGCGGACATACGCGCGAAATCGCGCAGAGGCTGACTACGGGATTTGTCATCGCCAACGACAGGGATGCCGAGTCGCTGGAGATGGCGCGGCAGAACACAGCCGCGTGGACGGATCGCATCCGCTTTCATCATGGGAATTTTTCGGACTTGCCGCAGGCGTTGGCGCAAGCCGGTATGGGGCGCGTGAACGGGTTGCTCGCCGATCTGGGTTCGAGCCGCTATCAACTCACGGATGCTCAGAGGGGATTTTCGTTTTTGGCCGATGGTCCGCTGGATATGCGCATGGATCGCACCGCGCCTCTGACAGCGGAAGATCTGGTCAATCATACCGCCGAGAAGGCACTCGCCGATCTGATCTACCAGCTCGGAGAAGAAAGGAGGGCGCGGAAGATAGCCAGAGCAATCGTTCGGGCACGGCCTATACGGAGCACACTGCACCTGGCCGGTGTAGTGGAGCAGGCCGTGCCTCGGACGGGCCGCTTGCATCCGGCTACGCAAACGTTCATGGCCCTGCGACTCGCCGTCAACGAGGAGCAGCAGGAGTTAGACAAGTTACTCGAACTGGCGCCGCAGTTAGTAGCTCCGGGCGGACGCATCGTCATCATATCGTTCATGTCGTTGGAAGACCGCAAGGTCAAAGTAGCATTTAGAAGTCTGGCACGGGAACAGCGCGCCACGATACTAACCAAACATCCGATTCGGCCGGCCGAGGCTGAGGTCAGGGGGAACGCCGCATCGCGCAGCGCCAAGCTGCGCGCCGTGGAGCTGAGATAGGAGTTGCAATGGCTACGATGCCGACATTCGTGAAAAAATCCGAAGTCCACTACGCCGCGCCACGGCGGCTGGACCAGGAAATTGGCGGGAAGATACATGACGAAGATCCGTACCTGCTGCGGTCTCTGCCCGGCGAGGACGTCTTCTTCTTCTCCAAGCGGATCGACAATGCGCGCGTAGTGCGCCTGCCCGCTCCGGGAGCGAAGAGCGCCGCCTGGTCCGCCGCCGGCGCCATGTGCCTGCTGGCCGCGCTGTTCACCGTCTCGGTCGCGCCCCGGATCGCCCATTACTTCGCGGGCTATCGCCTGGAAGCCCTGCGCAGCGAGCACCAGCGGCTCATCGACGAGCGCATGATGCTCGACGTGGAGGAAGCGAAGTTGCTGCGCCTCGACCGCCTGCAGGAGCTCGCGCGTCATCACAATCTCGTGCCTCCCAAGGCGAACCAGATCGTCGATCTGGAACCCAAGCCCGACAAGGCGCTGGCTGAACTCTCCCGCAAGTCGCGGTAGATTCGCCGCCATCGACAACGGAGCGGCAACAAGGGGCGTACTATGGACGACGGGAAGCGAGTCGACAAACGTCTCGGATGGCTGGTGTGCGTCATCCTGCTGTGGAGCGGACTGATTCTGGCCCGCCTGGTCATGCTGCAGGTGGTGCGCCACGACGACTATCTGCGCCTGGCCCGCAAAGCGCAGGAAATCGAAGTGAAGATTCCGCCCGCGCGTGGCAGCATTTTCGATTCCAACGGAAGACTGCTTGCGATGAGCACGCGGCTGGATTCCGTGTTCGTGAATCCGCTGAAGGTGCCTGATATCGACGTCGCCTCAGACATTTTGTCGCGCATCCTGAACGTCGACCGGAAAGAGCTTTGCAGCCGCATGGAAGCTGCCCTCGATCGCGATCAGGGCTACCTGGTGGTGAAGGCCAGGATCAGCCCCGAGGAGAGCGACCGGCTGCGCGATCTGAAGCTCGGCTGGATCGGACTGGAACGGCAAACGCAGCGGCATTATCCCAACGATACGATGGCCGCGCACCTGCTGGGCTCGGTGAATTTCGGCGAGCAGGGCAACGGCGGCATCGAGATGGGGCTGGAAGAGACGCTGCGCGGCCAGCCCGGCTCCGAGTTCGTCCTCACCGACGTCAAGCGCCGCTTCATCGAACGCCGTCCCGGCAAGGAGGCGCGGCCCGGCACGTCCATCACGCTCACCATCGACCAGCGCATTCAGTTCGCACTGGAGCGCGAGTTGGCGAAAGCAGTGGAAAACGCGCACGGCGAAACCGGAAGTGCCGTCGCCATGGATCCGAATACCGGGCGCATTTATGGGATGGCCAGCTATCCCTTTTTCGATCCGAACACGAAACCGGCGGCGGGCGAACGGCCGACGAATCGCTTCAACCATGCCGTGTCCGTGCCATTCGAGCCTGGCTCCGTATATAAGGTAATCACGCTGACGGCGGGTCTCGAAGCCGCGCATCTTACACCCGATACCATCATCAACTGCGGAAACGGTGCGATCACCTTGTTCGGCCGCACGGTACACGAGTCGCATTTTCACGGCTACGGTTCGATCCCCATGGTTCTGGTGCTCGCCAAGTCGAGCAACATCGGCGCGATTCAGGTGGGCATGAGGGTGGGGCAACCGAACCTATACAAGTACTCGCAGCTTTTCGGCGTGGGCGAACGGACGGGCATCGAGCTGCCGGCGGAGTCGAAGGGGCGGCTGCGGAAGAAGTGGGAGAAGACGTCGCTGGCGTCCGTGTCGATTGGCCATGAGGTGATGGTCACGACGCTGCAACTCGCGCGGGCGTGTTCGGTGATCGCCAATGGCGGCCGGCTGGTGAAGCCGAGCCTGGTGTTGCGGCGCGGCTCGGAGAACGTTCCTGTGGTGACGCCCGTTCCCGTGCTGAAGCCGGAAACGGCCATGACGATGCGGCAGATGATGGAGGCTGTGGTGCTTAAAGGCACGGGCACCAAGGCACGGCTCGACGGCTACACCAGCGCGGGCAAAACGGGCACGGGCAAGATTCCCGATCCGGTGACGCATCGCTACACGCACTTCTACAACGCCACGTTCATGGGTTTCGCGCCGGTAAACAATCCGGCTATCGTGGTAGTAGTGACGGTGAACCGAACCCGTTTGATGGGAGCGGACGCCTCGGCTCCTGCATTCAAGGCGATTGCCGAAGAAGCTCTGCGAATTCTGAATGTCCCCAAAGATCCGCTGCTGGTAGCTGCCGATACGACAAAGAAGGCATCCGCGGAGAAGCTGGAAGAAGATGACGCGCTGATCGCCGAATTGGCTCGCGATGGCGCGCCCGCGGCCGAGGAAGATGAGGAAGCTCCGGCTGTTCCCGTGGTCGCGCAGGCTGCGACGCCGGGCGGTCCAGTGGTTGCGCAGGCTGTGGCGCCCGCCGGCCCTGTGGTTGCGCAGGCTGTGGTGCCGGCCGGCCCGAAAGTGCCGAACTTCCACGGGAAGAGTATGCGTGCCGTGGTGGAAGAGGCCTCAGAAAAAGGACTGTCCGTGCTGTTGGACGGCAGTGGAATCGCCCGCATGCAGCAGCCGCCGCCGGGCAGCGTGCTGCGTCCGGGGGAACGCATCCGGGTGCAATTTGCGCGATGATCGTTTCGGAGTTATTCGCCGGAGTTCCTCTCAAGACCGCGCTTCCGGCGGAACTCGCGCAAACGGTAGTCACCGGGCTCGACTATGATTCGCGCCGATTAGCGGCGGGCTTCGTCTATTTCCCCTTTCCGGGCAGCCGCACCGACGGCCATAAGTTCGTGCCGGATGCGCTGGCTCGCGGAACGGTGGCGATCGCGAGCGAGCGGGAAGCTCCGGCCGACCTGGCGCGTTTCTGGATTCAGGTGGAGCATGGCCGGCGCGCGCTAGCCCTGGCGGCCCGTAATTTCTACGGCCAACTGGATAAGCGGCTGGTCCTGAGCGGCATTACGGGTACGAACGGGAAGACGACGACGGCCCATCTGCTCAATTCCATCCTGCGCGCCGCCGGCAAGGTGACGGCGATGATCGGTACGATCGAGTACCATCTCGCGGGACGTGTGCTGCCGGCCGTCAACACGACGCCCGAGTCGCTCGACCTGCACCGGATTTTCGCGGAATTGGTGACGGCCGGAGGATCGCACGTGATCATGGAGGTCTCCTCCCATGCGCTGGCGTTGGGCAGAGTGTTCGGGATGGATTACTCGACTGCGATCTTCACCAATCTCACCCGCGATCATCTGGATTTCCATCAGACGATGGAGGACTACTTCGCGGCTAAGCAACTGCTTTTCACGGGCGCGGGAGGGAATCCGCCGGCGCTGGCCGTGATCAATAGCGACGATGAGTACGGCCGTATGATCGAGACGGCCGCTGCGACCAAGACCTTGTGGTACGGCTTCGGCGCCGATGCCAACGTGCGCGCGCGGCATATCACTTCGACGTTTCAGGGGCTGCGCTTCGATCTGCAGTTCCGAAAATTGCGTTTCGCCATTTCATCGACTCTGGTGGGCCGCATCAACGTTTCCAACATCCTGGCCGCGGCGGGCGCGGCGCTGGGGATGGGGATCGCGCCGGAGGATGTGGCGCGTGGGGTAGCCGATCTGCAGTCGGTGCCGGGGAGGTTCGAGCGCGTGGATGAGGGACAGCCGTTCATGGTGGTAGTGGATTACGCCCACACGGACGATGCCTTGCGCAATACGATCACGATGGCGCGCAATTTGGGGCCGAAGCGCATCGTGACCCTGTTCGGCTGCGGCGGCGACCGCGATCGCACCAAGCGCCCGCTGATGGGGCATGCTGCGGCCGAGCTGAGCGATTTCGTGGTGCTCACCAGCGACAACCCGCGCTCGGAAGATCCGATCAGCATCATGAATGACGCCCTGGTGGGGATCCGGCGCACCGACGTGGCGCATGTGATCGAGCCGGACCGCAAGGCTGCTATCACGCGGGCGATCAAGGAAGCGCGGCCGGGCGACATCGTGATCCTGGCGGGGAAGGGCCACGAGACGTATCAGATTTTGGGCGATCAGACCATTCACTTCGATGATCGCGAAGTGGCGCGCGAAGTGCTGCGGGGTTTCGGGTACCGGAAAGGCACGGTTTGACGGGGATGTTGTTGAGCTTGCATGAAGCTGCGGGTGCGATCGGCGTGTCACCCGATCCACAACGTGTGGATCGGGCGATTACCGGATGGAGTATCGACAGCCGCACCGTCAAGCCCGGCGACCTTTTCTTCGCCCTGCGTGGTCCGAATCACGACGGGCATGTGTACGTGCAGCAGGTGCTGGCGGCGGGGGCGGCGGGGGCGGTAGTGGACACCGGCGCGGGCTTGAGCCTGTCGGGTCTGTTGCCGGTGCCGGATTCGCTGATCGCGCTGCAGACGCTTGCCCATTGGGCACGGAACCGATGGGGCGGGACAATCGTCGGCATCACTGGGAGCGCTGGGAAGACGACCACCAAGGATGCCGTCGCACACCTGCTGGCGTCGCAGATGCCGGTGGGCAAGACGGTCGGCAATTTCAATAATCACGTCGGCGTGCCGCTTTCGATCCTGCGGCTCCCCGATGACAGCCGTGCGGCGGTGCTGGAGATCGGCATGAATCACGCGGGCGAGATCCGCGATCTCGCCGCTATCGCACGGCCGCAGATCGGCGTCGTCACCAATGTCGGCTATGCGCACGTGGAGTTCTTCGATTCCATTGAAGGCGTAGCGCTGGCCAAGCGCGAACTGATCGAAGCGCTCCCGGCCGATGGCGTCGCCGTGCTGAATGCGGACGATGCGCGGGTGGCGCGTTTCCGCGAGATACACCGCGGGCGAACGGTGACGTTCGGATTTGGCGAGGAAGCCGACGTGCGTGGTGAAGACATCCGGTCCGGCTGCGGCGGCACCACCTTCCGCGTGGCCGGTGTAGATTTTGAAACGACACTGACAGGTCAGCACGGGGTAATGAATCTGCTGGCCGCGATTGCCGTGGCCCGCGTCTTCGAGATCGCGCCCGAGCGCCTGCGCGACGCCGTCCGCACGTTCACGGTCGGCAAGATGCGCGGCGAGCGCCTCGAACACAACGGTGTGACCATCTGGAACGATTGCTATAACTCCAACCCCGACGCAGCGCGCGCCATGATCGACGTGCTGGCCGGGACGCCCGCACGCCGCCGCGTGGCCGTGCTGGGGGAGATGCTCGAGCTTGGCCATTCGGCCGAGGCCCTGCACCGGGACGTCGGAAGATACGTCGCGGAGCGGGGCATTGATGTACTGGTTGCTGTACGCGGCGCCGCAAACGCCATGGCCGACGGGGCCAGGCGAGCAGGGATGTCGGGCGGCGCCGCGCATTTTTTCGAAGATCCCGGCGCCGCCGGCGAATTCCTGCGCGAGGTCGTGAAGCCGGGCGATGCAGTCCTATTTAAAGGTTCAAGAGGGGTTGCGGTCGAGCGGGCGCTCGAAAAACTGTTGGCCTGAGAAACCATGCTTTACTATTTGCTGTACGAAAAACTGTTCCCGTACGTCAGCCCCTTCCGCGTTTTTCGCTACAACACGTTTCGTACCGCTTTCGCCAGCCTCACTGCGCTGTTTCTATGCATCGTGCTGGGTCCGTGGCTGATCAATAAGCTACGGCAGTTTCAGATCGGCCAATACATCCGCGAGGAAGGTCCGAAGTCGCATCAGAAGAAGGCCGGCACGCCCACGATGGGCGGTGTGCTGATCATCATTTCGATCGTGATCCCTACGCTGCTGTGGGCCAACCTGCGCCTGCCGTATATCTGGGTGGCGCTGCTCGGACTGGTGGGCTACGGCGTGATCGGCTTCATCGACGATTACAACAAGCTGATGCGCCGGCAGAATCTGGGGATCACCGGCCGGCATAAGCTCCTGCTGCAGTTCGTACTGGGTTTTGTAGTCGCCTTGATTTTGCTGGGCATGCAGGGACAGGGCGACTATTCGGCGACCATCAATTTTCCGTTCTTCAAACAATTCAAGCCCGACCTGCAGATCCATGAGCTGATGCGCAGCCCGTACACGTACGTGCTGGGCGTGCTGCCGTTCTGCATGTTCGTGGCATTCATCATCGTGGGCGCGTCGAACGCGGTGAACCTGACCGATGGGCTGGATGGCCTGGCTATCGGACTGATGGTGATCGCCTCGGGTGCGCTGACGATTCTGGCCTATGCCGGCGGGCACGTGAATCTGGCCGAGTATCTGCAGATCGCGCGCAATCCGCGAACGTCGGAACTGACGATTTTCTGCGGCGCGATGACCGGGGCCAGCCTGGGATTCCTCTGGTACAACGCGCATCCGGCGGAGATTTTCATGGGCGACGTGGGATCGCTGGGACTGGGCGGAGCGATGGCTGTCGTGGCGGTGCTGATCAAGCAGGAGATCCTGCTGATTTTCATCGGCGGGGTTTTCGTGCTGGAGGCGGTGTCGGTAATTCTGCAGGTGGGTAGTTTCAAGCTGAGGAAGAAGCGAATTTTCAAGATGGCGCCGCTGCATCACCATTTCGAGGCGCTGGGATGGACGGAGTCGAAAATCATCGCCCGGTTCTGGATCGCCGGGCTGGTGTTGGCGCTGTTCGCGCTGACGACTTTGAAGCTGAGGTAAAGACGTGGGGCAGACCATCGTTTTGTGGGGTCTGCCCTGGTGGTGCGTCCACGAGGGCAGACCCACGGGAATATGAACCTTTCAGGAATCAAAGCGCTGGTGGTAGGGATGGCGAAATCCGGGATCGCCGTGGTCGACTTCCTCAAAGCCCATCAAGCCGAAGTCCGCGCCACCGATCTCAAGCCTCTAGCTGAACTCCCCGGCGTGGCTGAACTAGACATTCCCTTCGCTCCCCAAACGCCCGACGTTTTCGAGGGTGCCGAACTCATCGTCCTCTCCCCCGACGTCCCCGCCGACCTCCCGCCGCTCGCGGCCGCGCGCGCCCGCGGTGTGCAGGTCATCGGCGAGATCGAACTGGCCGCGCCGTTCCTCACGGGCGACATCATCGGCTTCACCGGCAGCAATGGCAAGACCACTACTACCGCGCTCACCGGCCATATCCTGCGCGAATCGGGTATACCCGTACAAGTCGGCGGCAACATTGGCACTCCGGTTACCGCTATGGTCGCAAGCTCTCGGCGCGATCAATTCAACGTGCTCGAGCTCTCCAGCTTCCAACTCGAGACCATCTGCCGCTTCCGCGCCCACATCGCGGCCTGCCTGAACGTTACGCAGAATCACCTCGACCGGCACCACACTTTTGCCAACTACGCCAACGCCAAGGCGCGCCTGTTCGAGACGCAGCATCCGGGCGATCACGCCATCCTCAATGCCGACGATCCCACCTGCGTGGAATTCGCCGCCCGCACTTCCGCGCAGCCGGTCTGGTTCAGCGGCTCGCGGCCCGTCACGCCGGGCCTGTGGCTCGACAACGGCCGGATCGTCTTCGATGGCACGGAGGTCATGCCCATCGCCGACATTCCAATCCGCGGCAGGCACAACGTGGAGAATGTCATGGCCGCCACCGCCGCCGCGCGACTGGCCGGCGCCTCACTCGACGCGATCGCCGCCGCCGTCCGTACCTTCCACGCCGTGGAGCATCGGCTGGAATTCGTGCGCAGCGTGAGCGGCATCGACTTCTACAACGACTCCAAGGCCACCAGCGTCGATGCCACGCTCAAAGCGCTCGACGCCTTTGACGGCGGCCTCTGGGTGATCCTCGGCGGCAAGGACAAAGGCAGCGACTACAGGCTGCTTCGCGCGCCGCTCACAGCCAAGGCTCACGCCGCCCTCCTCATCGGTGCGGCATCGGCAAAAATTGCGGGACACCTGGAAGACTCCGTCCCGATTCTCGACATGAAAACTCTGGACGCCGCCGTGCGCGAGGCTTACGCGCGCGCCACCGCCGGCGATACCGTCCTGCTTGCGCCCGCCTGCGCCAGCTTCGATCAGTTCCAAAGCTTCGAACATCGCGGCCGCGTGTTCAAAGAAGTCGTGCAGCAACTGGAGACGAAATAAATGGCAGTACAACTCAAGACCGACCGGATCCTCTTCTATACGGTGCTTTTCATCGTCATGTTCGGCATCGTCATTCTATACAGCGCCTCCTCGGTGATGGCCGGCGCGAAACACCTTTCGGAATGGTATTTCGTGGCGCGGCAGTTCGGCTGGATGATCATCTCCGTCGCCGCCATGATCATGCTCAAGAACACGCATTACCGCCGCCTGCAGAGCGCCGGCGTAGCGTTCACCGCGATGGGAGTCATGATCGTGCTGCTGGTGGCCGTCTACTTTCTCGATCCGGCGCACCATCGCTGGCTGCGCCTGGGAAGCCTCAGCTTTCAGCCGTCGGAGTTGGCCAAACCCGCGCTGGTGATTTTTCTGGCGTTCTTCGTGACCTGGCGGGCGCCGGCCATCAATACAAAATACACGCTGCTGCCTGCGTCGCTCGCGGTGGGCTGCATCATCCTGTTCGTCGCCATAGCCGACCTCGGCACGGCCGTCGTCTTGGGCGTGACCGCCACGGTGGTGTTCTTCGTGGCCGGGCTGAGGGCGCGGCATTGCATGATCGTCGCCAGCGTCGCGGTTGTTGGAGTGCTGGTATTCATCGGCAGCCAGCCCTATCGCATCAAACGGCTGCTTGGTTTCGTCGATCCCACGCACACGATCACCGCGAAGTTGGAATCCATCCAGCCCATCCGGAACTACCTTCAGTCCTCACTGACGACGCGCGACACCAAGTATCAGGCCGAAATGTCGAAGATCGCCTTCGGCTCTGGCGGCGTGTTCGGCATGGGCCTCGGGCGCGGCAGGCAGAAGCTGCTCTACCTGCCGGAGGCGCACACGGATTTCATCCTCGCGGTGATCGGCGAAGAACTGGGACTGCTCGGCACTATGGCAGTGCTGGGAGGATTCATCGTGATCTTCTGGCGCGGCCTGCGAACCTCGGCGCTGGTGGCGGACGATTTCGGCAAGTATCTCGCGCTGGGGATCACCACCATCGTGGTGGTGCAGGGGCTGATCAATATGACCTCGGTGCTGGGGCTGATGCCGACGAAGGGCATCCCGCTGCCGATGATCAGTGCCGGCGGGAGTTCGCTGCTCTGCACGCTGTCGTCGCTCGGAGTGCTGATGAACATCTCGGAGCACGTGGGATGAGGCTGTACGGTCCACATGCGTTTGTGGGGCGGACCCCCCGGTCCGCGGCCGACGCCCTCGTCGGCCTGCCCACCTACGGTAGTATTTTGACTCCATGGCACACTGGCGGGTCCAGGGGGACCCGCGCGGACCAGGGGGTCCGCCCCACACTCGGTTGTGGCTTTGCTGCTCCACCTCGATGACCTTTCTTATGGCAGGCGGCGGCACGGGCGGACATGTAATCCCACTTATCGCGGTGGCGCGCGAGCTTCGCGCGCTTAGCCACGATGCCTTCTTCATCGGCACCGACCGCGGCCTGGAAGCTCGCCTCGTTCCCGACGCCGGCTTTCCGCTCGAGCGCATCGAAATCGGCGGCTTAAATCGGGTTGGACTCCGGCAGAAGCTCGCCAGCCTCTGGCAGCTTCCCGGCAGCATTCTGCACTCACGCCGGCTAATCCGAGGCCGTCGCGCCGCCGCTGTCTTCAGTCTGGGAGGCTACGTTGCCGGTCCGCCGGTCCTTGCCGCGATTCTGTCCGGAACCCCTGTCGTGGTCATGGAGCCGAACGCCATTCCCGGCTTCACGAATCGCCGCATCGCCGGCCGCGTCAGCCGCGCGCTCGTCAACTTCCCCGAGACGGCCGAATTCTTCCCGCGCGGCCGTACCGAGGTGATCGGCCTCCCCGTGCGCGAGGAATTCTTTCAACTCAAACCTAAGCCGCGCGAGCAAATCCTTACGGTCCTGGTCACCGGTGGCAGCCAGGGCTCCCGCACACTCAATAATGCCGTCCGCTCCCTCTGGCCGCTGCTCCAAAAATCCCAACTTTCGATCTGCTTGCTTCACCAGGCCGGCCGTGCCACGCATGAAGAACTCGCCGCCGAATTCGCCCGGACAGGGCTCGCGGGTGAAGTTGTGCCCTTCATCAGCGACATGCCCGCCGCCTTCGCCCGCTCGGACCTCATCGTCTGCCGCTCGGGGGCCGGAACCGTTGCCGAACTGGCCGCCGCGGGCAAACCGTCGGTGCTGGTCCCCTTTCCCTTCGCCGCAGACGATCACCAGCGGCGTAATGCGGAAGCCTTCGAACGCGCCGGCGCCGCCCGCGTTGTGGCGGATAAAGATATGACCGGCGAAAGGCTCCTGCAGACGATCGCGGACCTCATCGCTCAACCCGAAATACTGGCGCAGATGGGTGGGTCGGCCAGAAAATTCTCACATCCCGGAGCCGCCCGGCGCGCGGCCGAAATATTGATTGACAGCGGCAGTTTAAATCGAAACAATAGCGACTAGAAATGTTTTTTCAACGGCAGCATCTGCACTTTACGGGTATCGGCGGCATCGGCATGAGCGCCATCGCCGAGGTGCTGCTCGATCTCGGTTACACCGTCACCGGCTCAGATCTCAAACTCTCGCCGATCACCGACCACCTGGTGAAAAAGGGCGCGCGCGTGCATGAGGGGCACGCGGCTGGGAACGTCACCGGAGCTCGCGCGCTGGTGGTCACCTCCGCCGTCGACGAGCAGAACCCGGAGATCCGGGAAGCGCGGCGGCTCGGGATTCCGGTGATTCCGCGCGGCGAACTGCTGGCCGAGCTGATGCGCCTGAAATTCGGCATCGCCGTCGCCGGCAGCCACGGAAAGACCACCACCACTTCCATGATTGCCACCATCCTGAACCACGCCGGGCTCGATCCCACGGTGATCGTCGGCGGCAAGGTGGCGGCCATGGGCGGCGCCAACGCGCGGGTCGGCCGCAGTGAATTGTTGGTCGTCGAGGCCGACGAGAGCGACCGCTCCTTTCTTAAGCTCGCTCCTATCCTCGCCATCGTTACCAACATCGATCGCGAGCATCTGGACCACTACTCCTCGCTCGAGGACATCCGCCAGTCGTTCATCGAGTATGTCAACAAGGCTTTCCAGCACAGTGGGATCCGAAGCTTGGAATTCACGTGACTTGAAGTCGCG
>JADMIO011667562.1_pt1 | contig 28466 bp, 22 predicted proteins | sample 8958161 | NCBI WGS metagenome assembly JADMIO01 (sample SAMN16585339, study PRJNA669376) | soil metagenome | isolation source: Crop rotation soil | place: USA: Cullars Rotation, Alabama | collected 2011 | reverse complement strand
CATCGGCCGCGCTCATCACGCTGATTGCGACGGCCGCCACACCGAACACCCTGCGAGTCGAACTCATCTTCGGATCCTTCCGCGCGGAATTTTTGTCACGTCGCAGGGTCTCACTGCGGCATGGGTAGCGCCCATGCTTCGTGCGCCCGGAAACGGGCGCTGGCATTGTAAACAGCGGCGCGAAGGGGCTCCAGCCGACGGCGCGTTTCGCTCCCCGGGTGCTTGCCTGTAGGATACCGGCCTCGACTCACCAGGGATCGTCGCAAGTCCGACCGCGCATGAAAGCTCGTCATCTGACTCTCTTCGCCGTTCTGCTCGCGGCACTCGCGCTGGTCGGTTGCGAAAACGGGCGCAAGGCGCCGCCGAAGACCCACGTCAACGTCGCGAACGCGGCGCCGAGCTTCGTCCAACTCTGGTATCAGCGTGAACAACCGCTCGGCTCGACGCCCGATGCGCTCGCGTTCAAGGCCGTGACGCCTTACGACTACGACGTCGACACCTACGACTTCTTCGTCTACCAGCGCCGCGCGTCCACGCAAGAGCTGCTGAACACGTGGACATGGAGCAAGCAGCTCGTCGCGGACACGAACTACACGTTCGTGCTCGCGGAGCAGGCCGGGCAAGTCATGCCACAGGCGGTCGAATACACGCCGAAGCTGGCGAACGCCGCCGACACTCAGATCGCAGTCGTCCATGCGGGAGAGCACCTGCAGGCGATGGACGTCTACATCCAACCGACGGGCACGGGCATCGCCGGCGCATCACCCCGTGGCACCGTGAGCTTTCTCGGGCAGATTGCGCCGAAGACCTTCGCCGGCGGCGAATACGAAATCACACTCACCGCAGCCGGCAACGCTGCCAACGTGCTGTTCGCCTCGAGTGCCGTGACCCTCGCGGCCGGCGTCACCAACGTGTTCGTAATCACCGATGAAGGCGGCCAAGGCACGGAAGCGATCAGCGTCATGGCGGTACAGGACAGCCCGTTCATTCTGTATTCCGCGAACGCAACGTCGGGCGTACGTGCGGTAAGCGTCGCCGATGACGGCATGCCGCGCGATTTAGCCATCAATCACGAATACTCGCCGCCCGTTCTCTCGGCGGTGCCTTATGGCACGGTCTCCAGTTACGCGACGATACCCGTCAACCCGAGCCTGCCGATCACCCTCACCCCGGCCGGTAACCCCGGCGTGCTCGAATACGACGCCACGCTCTCGGCCGCGCCGGGAGTGCTGAGCACAGTGCTGATCGCCGGGCCCGCCGGAACGTTGACGCCGCAGATCGTTCCCGACGACCGCCGGCGGCTCAAAGGCGAGGCCAAGCTGCGCTATTTCCAGGCAGCGACCCAGTTCACGACGGCGACGGAACTCGTGATGCTGCCGCCGAACACCGCGGATCAGACGACGGTCGCCCCGAGCGCGACTCTGCTCGCCCCATCCACCACCGATTACCTGTATGCCACGCCGGGCGAGTACGACCTCCTGTTTCGCGAGACCGGCACCAACGTCGTTCGAGCAGGGCCGATACACGTGACGATGGCGGAAGGCGGCATCTACGGCGTCCTGTTGTTGAATGGACCGGACACGGCCACTGCGTCCGCCGTGTTCACGGACGACCCGCCGTAGCGCTTGCCCGCCGACACCCTCTCACCTCGGCGCCCCGCCACAACCTGCTATTCTTCACGCCGAGTCACTTGCAGCTCGTCGTCGTCCGCCCCGGTAGCTCAGGGGATAGAGCGTTCGCCTCCTAAGCGGAAGGTCGCCGGTTCGATTCCGGCCCGGGGCGCCACCCACTCCTCGTTCGCGGTGCTGGCGTCCGCGTTCGGCGCCGCGTTGCATGCGTCCCGCGCCACGGCGACGATCGCCCGCGCACAACGATAATCGGAGTGCGCCGTCGGGAGGGGGGAAATGGCCAGTCTTCTGTCGAAAGAGCGCATCGTCGCGACGCCGTCGTTCAACCGATGGTTCGTTCCGGTCGCGTCCGTCGCCATCCATCTTTGTATCGGCTCGGTGTACGCGTGGAGTATCTACAATCCCGCGCTGATTCGCGCGTTCGGCGTGGTAACGCCGGCAGCAGAGGATTGGTCGCTGACGCAGACCAATCGAGTATTCACGATCGCGATCGTGTTCCTGGGCCTGTCGGCAGCGATCGCTGGCAAATGGCTCGAGGACGTCGGGCCGCGCAAAGTGGGCACGGTCGCGGCTCTTTGCTGGGGCGGCGGCTACCTCGTCGGGGGTCTCGGCATCGCGCTGCATCAGCTCTGGCTCCTGTATCTCGGCTACGGCGTGATCGGCGGCTGCGGCCTCGGCCTGGGATACGTATCGCCCGTGAGCACGCTGATCCGCTGGTTCCCCGATCATCGCGGCATGGCCGCCGGCATGGCGATCATGGGCTTTGGCGGCGGCGCGCTGATCGGCACGCCGCTGAAGCGGTTCCTGATGCGCGCGTTCTACTCGTCTCCCGACTATCTTGGCCCCGTCGACCAGGTGAAGCTCGTGACCGAGGGCGGCCGCCGGTTCGCCGACGCTGCAGGAGAGATGCGTGAAGTCGTGGTCGTGGGCGCAAACGACCTCGGCGGCATGATCGTGCGGGGTGCCGAGGGCGTGTACGCCGTCGGCACGGGGAACGTGGGCGTGGCGCAAACGTTCCTGACGCTCGGAGTCGTGTACTTCCTCGTCATGCTGACCGCGGCCTTTTCGTACCGCGTGCCCGCGCCGGGGTGGCGGCCGGCGGGTTGGACGCCGCCCGATGAGGCACACAGAGTCAAGCGCATGATCAGCACGCACAACGTCCATATCAACGAAGCGCTGAAGACGCGGCAGTTCTATCAGCTCTGGATCGTGTTGTGTTTCAACGTCACGGCGGGCATCGGCGTGCTGAGCGTCGCGCAGACGATGATGACGGAGATCTTCGGCACCACGCTGCCGACGATCGTCGACGCTTCCTTCGCCGCCTGGTACGTGTTCGCGATCAGCGTGTTCAACATGTGCGGCCGATTCTTCTGGGCCAGCACGTCGGACTACATCGGCCGCCGGGCAACGTACTGGATATTTTTCGCTCTCGGCATCGCGCTGTATCTGTCGATCCCGTTCATCGTGCGCAGTGTCAGCGTGCATCCGGCCGTGATCTGGCTCGTCTGCTTCTACGCGGTCACGATGATCATCTTCACGATGTACGGCGGCGGGTTCTCCACGATACCGGCGTACCTCGCCGACCTGTTCGGCACGAAGTTCGTAGGGGGAATTCACGGCCGGATATTGACGGCGTGGAGCGTCGCCGGCGTCCTCGGCCCGGAGACGATCACAAGGCTCCGCGCCGGCGCGCTCGACTCGGCCGTTCGAGATCTCGCCGCGCACGTGGATCCCGAGCGGTTTCGGCAGGCGTTCGGCGCCGGCCTCGACCAGCTCGATGCGCTGGTCGCGCAGAGGACCGTGACGATCGCGAAGCTCATGGAGATCGCGCCCGCGGGCACGGTCGATCCGACGCCGAGCCTCTACAATCTCACGATGTATCTGATGGCAGGGCTGCTGGCCGTGGCTCTGGTGGCGAATGCGCTCGTGCGACCCGTGAGTCCGAAGCATCACCTGCCCGGCGAGCCCGCAACCGGAGCCCTTTTGAATGACTAGCCCACGCACATCCGTTCTGCTGGTCGCCGCTGCCGCCCTGGCCCTTTGCGCCTGCGCACCGAAAGACGGCCGCAGCATTGGCGCTGCGGCCTCGCCAGCGCCGAAGCTGATAACGCTCGACTCGCACGATGACATTCCGCTCGACTTCGCGACGGCGAACGTCGATCCCGCCACGGCGAACCTCCAGGTCAATCTCGACAAGATGAAGGCCGGCGGTCTGAACGCGGGCTTCTTCATCGTTTACGTCGGGCAAACTGCGCGCACGGACGAAAACTACGCCAAAGCACAGGCCGACGCGGAGACGAAGTTCGCGGCGATCCACAGGATGGCCGAGGATCTGTACCCGAATCGCATCGAGATCGCCTATCGCGCCGACGACGTCGCGCGAATCGCGGGCGCCGGCAAGCTCGTGGCCGCGATCGGCATCGAGAACGGCTTCGTGCTCGGGAAAAGCCTCGAGAAACTGGACAAGTACTACGAGCTCGGTGCGCGGTACGTCACGCTCGTGCACAACGGTAACAACGACCTCGCCGGCACGGCACAGCCGAGGAAGGACCTCGGAGACCCGGCCGAGGCGACGCTCGGGGTTACCGCGCTCGGCGCGGACGCGATCGCGCGCATGAATCGGCTCGGCATCATGGTCGACGTTTCGCATGGCAGTAAGCAGACGGCGCTCGACGCGATTCGACTGTCCGTGGCGCCCGTGATCGCATCGCATTCCGCAATCGCAAGCGTTTCTCCGCACGCTCGCAACCTCGACGACGAGACGCTGCGCGCGTTGCGCGACAACGGAGGCGTCGTGCAGGTGGTGGCGTTCGACCCGTATCTGCGCCGGCAGTCCGACGACGAGCTCGCCGCCCTGCGCGCGCTGCGCGAGCGCGTTGGTTTCGCGACCGGCGGAGCGGAGGCCCTGCCCCCCGACCGGCGCGCCGAGTACGACCGCGGCCTCCTCGACATTCACGCGCAGTGGCCGCTCGCCACGGTCAAGACGTTGGCAGACCACATCGACTATGCGGTCAAGCTGATCGGCGTCGATCACGTCGGAATCAGCTCGGACTTTGGCGGCGGCGGCGGCGTGATCGGCTGGAACGACGCGGCGGAAACAGGCAACGTCACTGCCGAGCTGCGCGCACGCGGCTACAGCGACGAAGACATCGACAAGATCTGGAGCGGAAACCTGGTTCGCGTATGGCGCGCCGTCGAAGCCGAGGCGGCGCGGCAAGCTGCGGCCGCCCGCTGACGGTTACCTGGTCTTTTTGTTCGCGTCGACCCGCCAGACGCTGGTCTGCCGCAAAGCGTCCGCCACGCGGCCCGTGCGCTTCATGCCGGTCGGCTGATTCGCGTAGTACACCTTCTCGAAGCTCACACCGGGCTGTCGCAGCACTACGCCGAGGGCGACCGGAAACTCGGGCGCGCTCATGCCGAGCAGCAGTTGCGCGAGCACGCGATTCGTCTCGTCGTGCACGAGCACGTCGCCCGGGCTTGCCTTCGCGTCGATCACGCGGAGCGTCATGCTCTTGGCGTCGAATGCGAGGCCTTTCGCACCGTTCTCGCCGAACACGAGCGGTTGGCCGTGCTTCACGTGGATCTGCGCCTCGGCCTCCTTGTCGCGATCCGTGAACGAATTGAACACTCCGTCGTTGTAGACGATGCAGTTCTGGAAGATTTCTACGAACGCGGCGCCGTCGAACCCGTGCGCCGCCTGGAGCACGTTGCCGAGGCCTTCCTTGTCCACGTCGATCGCGCGCGCGATGAACTTGGCGCCCGAGCCAAGCGCGAACAAACCTGGCGACGCGGGAGTATCGAAGGAGCCGGCCGGCGTCGAAGGCGAGCGCGTTCCCTGCCGTGATGTCGGCGAATACTGACCCTTCGTGAGGCCGTAGATCTCGTTGTTGAACAGCAGGATCTTGAAGCCGACGTTGCGCCGCAGCGCATGCATCAGGTGATTGCCGCCGATCGAGAGACCATCGCCGTCGCCGGTCACTACCCAGACATCGAGCTCGGGGTTCGCGAGCTTGAGCCCGGTCGCGATCGCGGGCGCACGGCCGTGGATCGTGTGGAAGCCGTATGTTTCGACGTAATACGGGAAGCGCGACGAGCAGCCGATGCCGGACACGAACACCGTCTTCTCCGGCACGGCGCCGACGTCGGCCAGAGCGCGCGTCACGGACTTCAGCACGGCGTAGTCGCCGCAACCGGGGCACCAGCGCACTTCCTGCGAAGTAGCGAAATCCTTTTGCTGCAGCTGTGCGCTCATGCGCGCTCTCCTCGTACGGCCCGCACGGCCGGCTTGGCGCCGAGCAGGCTGCGGATCTTCTGCACGAGCTCGCCGATCATGAACGGCTGGCCCGTGACTTTGTTGAACTGGATCGTCTCCACCCCGAGCTTGTCGCGCAGGAGTGTGGCGAGCTGGCCCATGTTCATCTCCGGCACGAGGATCCGATCGAAGCCGGCGAGCAGATCGCCGAGATTCGAAGGCAGCGGGCTCAAGTGACGAAGATGGATGTGGCTCACGCGGTCTTTCGTGGGAATCGAGCGTACGGCCTGATAGATAGCTCCGTAGGTGGAGCCCCACCCCACCACCGCGATCGAGCCGCGCTCCGGCCCGACTTCGACTTTCTGCGGCGGAATGAACCTGGCCACGGACGCAACCTTGTCCGCGCGCATCTGCGACATGACCTGATGGTTCTGCGCGTCGTATGAGATGTTGCCGGTACGGAAGTCCTTCTCGATTCCGCCGACGCGATACATCAGGTTCGGCATGCCGGGGCTCACCCACGGCCGGCCGAGCGTCTCGGGGTCGCGGTTGAAGATGACGGAGCTCACGTCCTGGCCGGGCTCGCGCTCGGCGGGCGTGTTGACCGTGATGCGCGGGATTTCGTCAATGTTTGGCAGACGCCATGGCTCCGCGGCGTTCGCGAGATAACCGTCGGTCAGCAGGATCACCGGCGTCATGTGACGCAGCGCGATGCGCACCGCCTCGATCGCGACTTCGAAGCAGTCGCTCGGGCTGCGCGCCGCGAGCACGGGGATCGGCGCGTCGGCGTTGCGGCCATACACGGCCTGGTAAAGATCGGACTGCTCCGTCTTCGTAGGCAGCCCGGTCGAAGGGCCGCCACGCTGCGAATCGACGACCACGAGCGGCAGCTCCGCGTTGATCGCGAGCCCGATGGCTTCGGTCTTCAGCGCAATGCCGGGGCCCGAGCTCGAAGTGATACCAATGGCTCCGCCATATGAAGCGCCGATGGCCGCGCATACGGCGGCGATCTCGTCTTCGGCCTGGAATACGCCGACGCCGAGATCGCCGTAACGCGCGAGCTGATGCAACAGCGGCGAAGCCGGCGTGATCGGATACGAGCAGAACACGATCGGGCGGTCGGCGAGCTCGCCCGCGGCCGCGAGTCCGAGTGCCAGAGCCTCGCCGCCACGCACGCCGCGATATTCTCCCGGCGGAAATTGCGCCGTATCGGCGGCTACGTGAGGCAGCGCGGCCGTGAGCTCCGCGGTCTCGCCGTAGGCGTGGCCGGCTCGCAGGGCCGCCAGGTTCGCATCGCGCGTCGTCGGATCTTTCGCGAACTTTTTGTTGATCCAGGCTTCGATGGCGCCGCCGTCGCGATTGAACATCCATTGCACGAGGCCGAGCGCCCAGAAGTTTTTGCACCGGCCGGCGTCGCTCTTGCTGAGCCCGTATTGCGCGGTGGCCTCGAGCGTGTGCTTCGTGATGTCGACCTCGATGACCTGATAGCCGTCGAGAACGCCGCTCTGGCGCGGATCCTTCTCATACCCCGCCTTTGCGAGGTTGCGGCTCGTGAAGCTGTCGATGTTCAGGACGATCAGCGCGCCGTCGGCGAGAAGCGGCAAGTTGACCTTCAACGCGGCGGGGTTGAACGCGACCAACACGTGCGGCGCGTCGCCTGCGGTGGTGATGGGCCGCGCGCCGAGATGAATTTGATACGCGGATACGCCGAAGGTGGTGCCGGCGGGAGCGCGAATCTCGGCGGGGAAGTCCGGGAACGTGGCGAAGTCGTTACCGGCGAGCGCCGCGGCCGCCACGAACTGCGTGCCCATGAGCTGCACGCCGTCGCCGGAGTCGCCGGCAAACCGAACTACTACAGATTGCGAGTCCATGCGGTTACCGTCATCCGTCGAGCGTTTGCGACAGCGCGCAACGCTCGCATCGTTTTCATCGTCTGCCCGCCTGCGCACCCGGCGCCGTCGTAGCGAGCACCTCGGCGGCAGTGTCTCGGCGGGGTCCCAAGCTCCTCCATCCGACGGTGTCGAGCGGTCCGATGTCTCCGCCTGGTCGCACCGTGGGGCATTCGCCCGAGAAGCAAAATGAGCAGGTATTATAGCCGTCTAGCCGAAGATTCAGACAGTTCAAATGCATAAGCATATGGCCCGGCGCCGGGTCGCAGGGCCTCATCATGCCTAAGGTGACGTACATCCAGCCGGATGGGGTCAGCCGCCATGTCGAGGCGCGCGCCGGAACCACGGCGATGGAAGCGGCACTCGATAACGACGTGGCGGGCATCGTCGCCGAGTGCGGCGGTGCGTGCTCGTGCGCGACGTGCCACGTCTACGTCGATGCAGCCTGGGCCACCAAGCTGCCGCCGGCAGATGCCCAGGAGAGCGGCATGCTCGAATGCGTGCTCGACCGGCGGGAAACGAGCCGGCTCAGCTGCCAGATCGTCCTGACACCGGCGCTCGATGGGTTGGTGCTGCGCGTCGCCGACGAGCAGATTTGAAATTCGCCCCGGCCGGCAAGCAGGCATGCCCGGGTTGGAACTCACCGGGCTTTTGTTGCAGAATTCCGCACCGTTGAATCGACCGAGTGGGTGTGAGCAATGACCTTCGTCGTCACCGAGGCCTGTATCAAGTGCAAGTACACCGACTGCGTCGAGGTGTGCCCGGTCGATTGTTTCCATGAAGGCCCGAACATGCTCGTGATCGACCCCGAGGAGTGCATCGACTGCACGCTGTGCGAGCCGGAATGCCCGGTCGAGGCCATCGTCTCCGAGGATGACGTGCCCGCGGGGCAAGAGCAGTTCCTGAAGCTGAACGCCGAGCTGTCGAAGGGTTGGCCGGTCATTACGAAGGCCAAAGCCGCGCCGCCGGACGCGGACGACTGGAAAGAAGTGAAGGATAAGGAAAAGCTTCTCGAGCGCTGACCTGCCGCTTCACGCCTGCGTCTTCAGAGGCAGGAGATTCAGCAGAAACTCGATCAGCCGTTGGCCGAAACCCTTGGCGGGTTGACGGCTGAGCTCGCGTCCGCCGCTGGTCCATTTGAGCCACCCCTCGCCGTCCATCGTGACGCGCCACGCATTCACGGGCTCCATGTCCCTGCCGATCAGGTCTGCGAGCTGGCCCGCGAGCTCCGGCCCCTCGGTCAGCACGCCGACCTCGGTGTTGACCTCGAGCGAGCGCGGATCGATGTTCGGCGAACCGATGAACGCCTTCTTGCGGTCGACGACGATGGCCTTCGTGTGCAGTCCAAGGGCCGCGGGCATCACGGGCGGCGTCACGTATTCGGCGAGCGCTTGGGCGTCCGCTCGCAATTCGTAAACCTCGACTCCGGCCGCGAGGATCGCGCGCCGCCAGTGCCCGTACCCGGTGTGCGCGATCACGTGGTTGTTCGTGGCGAGGGAGTTCGTCACGACGGCCACGCGCACACCCCGGGCCACCGCCTGGCGGAGCACCTCGCGAAACGCCTCGTCCGGGATCAGATAAGGCGAGCTGATCAGCACTTCGCTACGCGCGCTCGCGACGAGATCCTTGAGCTCTCCGTACAGGCGCGGCGCCGCGCGATTGGCGAAGTCGGGGGAATCGACGAGCAGCCTGCTCCTGCCCCGGGCCGGCGTGTCGACGAGCTTTTCGAAGAATCCCGACCAATCGACTGGCGTTGCCGGAAACGATTGCAGCCGCTTCGACTCGAGGTCGACCGAGGCGTCGAGGAAAGCGCGAGTCTCTTCGATAGGCAGCCGCGGCCGATCGTCGCGAGCAAACAAGGCGACGGGGAACGTGTGGTCGCTGTTCCAGTACTGATCGAACGAGCCAGACACGCCGGCCACGATAGGTCCTGCCACCAGCACGTCGAGATCGTTCTGCACGAAGGGCGCGTAGATGCCGAAGTACCGGTTGCCGATATTCCGGCCGCCCACGATCGCAAAACCGTTGTCGGCGATCACCGTCTTGTTGTGCATGCGGCGATTCAACTGCAGCGGTCGGACGACGAACTCCGCCGCGGCCGCGTAACGCCTGCCGCGGATCTTCCACGGGTTGAACGTGCGCACCTCGATATGCGGGTGCGCGTCGAGCCGCACGATGTCGCCACGCTGGCTCGCGATGGCGAAGTCATCGATCAGCAGGCGGACCTTCACTCCACGGTCCGCGGCCGCGAGAACGTGGTTCGCCAGCAGGTGGCCGCTCGCATCGTCTTCCCAGATGAAATACTGGAGGTCGAGCGTCGTGGCCGCCGCGTCGACGAGCGCGAGCCGTGCATCGAAGGCGAGCCGGTTGCGGTCGAGCAGCCAATGCGCCGATTCGCCGCTATCCAGCTTGCCGCGGATTCGGGCCGCGTAGTCGGCCAGCGTGCCGTAGTGCGCCGCCGGTAGCGCGTAGTCGGGTACGAGACCGACGCGCGACGGCAACGCACACGCCGTGAGGAGGCAACAGACGGCCGCACAGAACCAGCGCGCGTGGATCCTCACGCGTCGAGAGCCCTGGCCGCGTTGTTGAACTGCGAGTGCTGTGAACTCAAAGCTGCCGAACGAGCGCCGAGTGCGGAGTACTCGAGGTCCGCCGCCGTCCGCGCTCCTGCCAATGCGTAAGGTCGGTGTCTATACTACCGTGGCGGACTGCCCTTCGAGTAGCGAGTCGAAGCCCACGCCCCTTGAGAGGAGACAAATACAAATGAGCGGCAAGCGGGATCTATACATCAACGGCCAGTGGGTCGCGGCGAAGAACAAGGCGACATTTCCCGTGTTGAACCCGTCGACGGGTGAGGTTTGGGCGCAGGTGGCGGACGCGGCACGTAGTGATGCTGCGGCGGCTGTCGCGGCGGCAGCCGCGGCACAACCTGCGTGGGCGGCGTTGCCGCACTCCGAGCGCGCACGGCTGCTCTCGAAGGCCGCCGACGTGCTCGCTTCGCGGGCAAAGGAATTTCAGGAAGTCCTCGTCGACGAAGGCGGCTCTTGGATCGGCAAGACGATGTTCGAGACGGGTTACAGCGTCGGCGTGTATCGCGCCGCGGCCGCGGCCGCGTATCAGGTCACCGGCGAGATACTGCCCTCGGATCACGGCAAGCTCTCGCTCGTCGTGCGCGAGCCGCTCGGCGTGGTGTCCGTGATCTCGCCGTGGAATTTCCCGCTGATCCTGTCGTCGCGCGGCTTCGCGACCGCGCTCGCGGTCGGCAACGCCGTCGTGCTGAAGCCGTCGGAGGAGACGCCGGTGGCCGGCGGCCTGCTGATCGCCGAGGTGCTCGAAGAAGCCGGCATACCGAAGGGCGTGTTCAACGTGATCACGTGCTCGCGCGATCATGTCGCGGAAGTCGGCCATGAGCTCATTGCGAATCCGGCCGTCCGCGGCGTGAGCTTCACGGGCTCTACGGCAGTGGGCCAGAAGGTCGCGGCAGAGGCCGGCGGCTTGCTGAAGAAGTGCTGCGTGGAACTCGGCGGCAAAGACGCGCTGATCGTGCTCGACGACGCGGACATCGAGCAGGCAGTGAACGCGGCGACGTTCGGCTCGTTCATGCACCAGGGGCAGATCTGCATGTCCGTGGAACGCGTGATCGTGCACGAGGCGGTGGCGAAAGAGTTCACCGACAAGTTCGTCGCCAACACAAAGAAGCTCAAAGTCGGCAATCCGCGCGAGATGGCGAACTGCATCGGGCCCATCATCAATCAGAAGCAGCTCGACAAAATTCGCGCGCAGGTGGACGACGCCGTGGCCAAAGGGGCGAAGATCCTGTGCGGCGGCAAGAACCAGGGGCTCTTCTTCGAGCCGACGGTCCTCACGAACGTAACGCGCGACATGAAGATCATGCGCGACGAGACGTTCGGGCCCGTCGCTCCGGTCATCACCGTGGGCAGCGTGGACGAGGCGATCGAGGTCGCGAACGACTCAGAGTACGGCCTCTCGGCCGGCATCATGACGCGCAACGAGGAACGCGGCCTCGCCGTGGCGCGCCGCCTGAACACCGGCATGGCCCACATCAACGACAGCTCCGTGAACGACGAGCCGCACGTGCCGTTCGGCGGCGTTCGCTGGAGTGGACTTGGCCGGCACGGCGGTCGCCAGGGCATCGATCAGTTCACGGAGACACGCTGGATCACTCTGGAGCGCGGCGGCCGGCACTACCCTCCGCCGTTCCTGATGAATCCCAAGCACTAAAAAAAATCCCCGGACTCGCGTCCGGGGATTCTTCGTTTCGCTGTCTCGAAAGCGGAGCCTTACGCCCCGCTCAATCGAACTCGCTCAGCCCGCACCGATCTCCTTGCGGACGATCGCAGCGCCTTCGGCCAGCGCATTGAGCTTCAGCTTCGCGACCATGCGCGCGAGAGGCTTCATGCCGCAGTCGGTCGAGAGCGTCACCTGCTCGGGCGAAAGCGCCTTCAGCGTGGTGCGCACGCGATCCGCGATCATGTTCGGCGTCTCGACCATGCTCGTACGGATGTCCAGCACGCCGACCTGCACGCCCTTGTTCTTCGGGCAGTTCTTCAGGAACTCGACGCCCGCCATGTGGCGGTTCGCGTAGTCGAGCACGAACTCGTCGATGCCCTCGGTGTTCCAGTAGTACGGCAGCACGGTCTGGTAACCCTCGGGGAAGTTACCGCTCAGGATGTCGTTGCCCCAGGCGTTGCCGAAACAGAAGTGCCAGCCGATCTTCGCATCGACGCCATCGCACATGGCTTCAATGCTTTCACGAACCCACTTGTAGTCTTCCTTATTGTTCGTGAACAGCGGCATCCACGCGCCGAGATCCTCGATCTGCAGGTACTTCGCACCGCGCTTCACCAGATCCTTCATCTGCTGGTTGAAGATGGGCACGAGAGCGAACGTCAGGTCCTTGGCGTTCTTGTAGAACGAATCCTTGTTGAAGTAGACGTGCCACGCGAGATTCGCGGGACCGGCGCCGATCGACACCTTGACGGGAACCTTGCCCGCCGCCTTGGTGGCGACGTCGTAAAGATCAGTCCAGCGCAACGCATCGGGCTTCTGGTCGACGGGGCCGCTCACGACCACGCCGCCCCAGTCGTCCATGAACGTCTTGCCCGCGCTCGGGCCGGCGTTCAGATAGCTCGGGTGCGGGTTGCGCGTCGGCTCGAAACCCGGAATGCGCTCGTACGGGTACCAGCAGAAGGAGCCGATGACGCCGACGTAGTCGTCGTACCACATGTTGCCGTCGGTGACGATGTCGAGGCCCGCCTTGATCTGGTCGTCGATGACCGCCGCGACCGCGTCCGTGTACGCTTCCTCGTGCGCGACTTCCTTGAAGGCAACGCGCACGTCGCGACCGAGCAGCTGCTGCTTGAACCAAGCCGGCCGGGGATAGGAGCCGACCATCGTGGTGGGCAGAATCTTGTTGACTACTTTCTTTGCCATATTTCGCGTTCTCCCTGATTCTTTATCGTGTGATCCGACCGCGGCCGGGTGGCCCGGAAGTATACGTCAACGGAATTGACCCCGGCTATTCGCCGGCCGAGAGCTCGAGCGCCGTCGTCACCGTTGCGCGGCTGGCACAACCACCACCCGAAACGCGACCGGCCCTTCGCCTTCAAGACGACGCATCAGCCCGTCATCAGGGCCGTGATCGTCGTGCGCGCAGCGACCTGCTCGTAAGCCTCGAGCATCTGCGGTAAGGGCACGACGGTGGTCGCGAGCGACTTCGCGTCGAACTGGCCCTTCTCGAGCAGCTCGACGAACCGCGGGATATCCCGCATCGGGCTGCAGCCGCCGGCCTGACCGCCATGGTGCGTGACGCCGCCGATCGAGAACAGGTTGCCCGGCAGCACCATATCGCCGCGGATGATGCTCGTCGTGATCAGGTGACCGCCGAGGCCGCACATCTGGTAGGCCTGCTGCATCGGCAACAGGCCCGTGGGATCGGGCCCGCGCTCTACCTTCGGCACGGCCTGCTCGAGGCCCGCCGCCTCGATGACGTAGTCAGCGCCGGCGCCGGGCCGCCGCCCGCCGGGATTGCGGCCGCCCGCCCAAAGCCGATCGGTAGGCCACGTCGTCAACGACCGAACGCGCTGGACGAGATTGCCCCCCTCCACGTTCGGATCGAGCACGTGCGTGGCGCCGACCTTGCGCGCGATCTCGCGTCGCGAGGCAACGGGGTCGATGCCGACGATCGTCGACGCGCCCGCGATCCGCGCGCCCTGGATCGCCGACAAGCCGAGCGGCCCGCAGCCGACGACGGCCACGCTCGACGCGGGCTCGATCGCCATCAGCGCGTGCGCCGTCGTAGCTCCGAGGCCCGCGACGCTGACACAACTGCACACCATGCCGACGTCAGCGGCTGGCAGCTTCGTGAAGATCGGGACCACCCACTCCTCGAACGTCACCATGAGCTCGGCGAGCCCGCCGATGTGCGAGTTCTCGTATACCGGCGAGCCGTCGTCGAGATCGGCGATCGGCACGAGGTCATCGGGGCCGATCGCGCTCAGGAACTGGCACATGTCGGAACGACCACGCAGGCAGCGATAGCACACACCGCAGTGCGGCGTGCCGGATACGCAGACGCGATCGCCGACCTGCACGCGTCTGACTTCCGGGCCCACGGCTTCCACGACGCCAACACCGCCGTGCCCCTGGATCACGGCCATGTCGCTTAAGCTTCGCCTGCCCGGCGGAGCCGCCAACGCGCTCGCGGCCGGCGCCGTGGGCGACTGCGGAGCGAGCACCGCGGGCACATTCGAATAGCAGAGGTTGGTGGCTTCCGTGCGCACGACGACCTGCCGGCCGCCGATCGGGCGGAGCGTCGCCTCGTGAAGTGTCGTGCGTCCCGGCCCTTCGCCGCGCGAGATCCACGCCTTGAAGCGGCGCCTGGTCACGACGGCCGGTGCCTGACCGAAGCTATCGCCGGCCTGCGCAAGGAGCGCGGCGCCACCGGCCGCCGCCATTGTCTTTCGCAACAGGTGCCGTCGAGATAGCTTGCGCTTGCCGGTCATAACGCCCCCGAGTCTCCGCTCGTGGCATGCATCGTAGGGCATGCGAAGCGCGATGACACTCCAGGTGAGGGCGAGCTAGGTCGAGCCGGATCGTTCCTCTGCCAATCGACCGGGCTACTTCGAATGCCGGCAGCCTTTTTTCGCCGCCTCGAACCCGTCGAACAGGCGAGTCGCGTTCGCGCCCGCCAGCGTCTCGAGCCGGTGCGGTTGGCCGAGCTCAACGGAGTACTTCGCGACGGTGCCGCGCGCGGCCAGGAATTCCGCCTCGCGTTTCATTTCGTCGTGCCAGCGATACTCGTCGTTTTCGCCGACGTACATGTACACGCACATGTTCGCGATCGCGAGAAGCTTGTCGTTCGTCGGCTGCCACATGTAGCCAGGAAATGCGGTAACGGAGAGGAAATACTGCGGGTTCGCGGCGGCGACGTGGAAAGCGGCGATGCCGCCGTTCGATGGCCCGGCGATGTGAAACTTGCCGCCCTCGATCTTGTAGTCGGCAAGCACCTTCCTCAGAAACTCGGGAAAGATCCGGCCGCCGCCATAGAAGAAAAGGTCGCCGTCCGGCGCGGCGGGCGCGATGACGATATAGCCGCGCTTTTCCGCTTCGGCGCGCAGATTTCGCTGCAGCACGCCGTCGACGGTGTTCATGGTCTGCGGGCCGCCACCCAGGGCGAGGATCGCGGGGTAGGATTTGGCGGGATCGTACCCGCCGGGCAGCACGACCTTGTACTGCACCTTCGTTCCGCCGGCGGTCATGCTTTTTTCGAGAAGCTCGGCCGACGCTGATCCGGCGGCGAACACCGCGCCGACGAGCAGCCACGCTTTTGCACTTCGTAAATCCATCGTCCCTCCCGCGCCCAGCGTCAAATGACGCTAACTACGCAGCAGAATACCGCAGCTGCGCAACCTCGGAACTAGCGTCGTCCGGAGGTCGTCTTCACCGCTACTGCTTCGACCTCGAGCAGGAACGCCGGGCCCGCAAGCGCAGGCACATATACGGTGGTGGATGCGGGGCGGTGCGCAGCGAAGTGCCTTTCGCGAGTCAGCCGCAGTGTCTGAAAATCCTGCCCCGGTAGCATGAACACGTTGAGCTTGACGACCGCTTCGACGTCGAGCCCATGCGCAGCGAGGCAAGCGCGCAGGTTTTGAAACGCGAGGTGGGCCTGGTCCGCGAACGCCTCGGGCACGGAACCATCGACGCGCATGCCTACCTGCCCGGCGATGAAAATCAATTCCGCGCCGGAAGGGACGACGGCCGTATGCGAGTACGGCCCGACTGGCGCATGAACGTCGCGCGGATTCAGAAACGTTGGCATACGGAGTCGCCACCGAGTGATCGCGAGAGTGTAGCGCGTGACCGCCGGAACGGATGGGCTCGAGCCCCTTCCGCAAGCACACTGCCTGCGGTGCGCCGCTCGTGCTTCACGCAGCCTATATTTAAAGGTGCCGAAAAACTCATGACGCGACGGATCCAAATCGGGGCATGCGGCGCGCACCCACATTTCGTCAAGCGGGCACGCATATCGATGGACGAGCGCACCGCTCGTGCCGGAGAACAGGCTGCCGCGATCTGCAGCTCGCCGGCTGCCTTGACAATGCGGTGGTTTGGTTCAAGCTACGAGCAGCTCTCACGGGCGTCGTCGGCTCGCCCGTGACTATTCGCATAAGAACGAACAACAAAACTGACGGAGCGGCTCCCGCCTGCGGGGGCAACCGATGGCGATAATCGAGGTCGAGGAGTTCCTGAAGCCGATCACGGACGAATCGCCGTCCGGCGACAATCTGGAATACGACCCGGCATTTGCGGAACTCGAGCGCGCCGCCCGTGGAAAAGAAGAGCGCGAATCCGCAGGCAAGAAGCTCGAAGCGGAGCCCCCCAAATGGCCGGAAGTGGCGGAGCTGGCCCGGGAGCTGCTGGGCCGCGCGAGGGATCTCCGTGTTGCTGCCTACCTCGCTCACGCCGCGCTCAGTGTCGAAGGACTCCGCGGTCTGGCGTCTGGACTGCGGCTGATTCAGGGCCTCCTCGATACGCAGTGGGATTCGGTTCATCCGCAACTCGACAGGGACGATAACGACGACCCGACGCTGCGCATGAACAGCCTCGGAGGCCTCGATCGCGGTGCTCTTCTGCAAACGCTCATACGAACGCCGCTCGTGGAAGCGAGAACGGCAGGCAAATTTTCTCTGCGCGACCTACGCCTCGTAACCGGCGAGACCGCGCCCTCGGCCAACGAAACGGTCCCCGATGCTGCGCTCATCGAGGCAGCATTCATGGAATGCGAGCTCGATGCTCTGAAGGCGACCGCGGACACGGTAGCGGAGATGGTGACAACCATCGACTCGATACTGGCGCAACTGCGGGAGCGCGTGGGCGTCGAGCGAGCGCCGTCACTCGACAACCTCACCAGGGAGCTGCGTGCGATGCAGGCGGCTCTTGCGCCTCGACTCGCCAAGCGAGGAGTCGCTGGCGGGGACGAAACATCGCCGGGCGGCGGCACGGCGCCCGGCAATATCGCCATCGGCGAGATCAAGACCCGCGAAGACGCGATCCGCGTCTTGGATAACGTCAGTGACTATTTTCGCCGCAACGAGCCTTCGAGCCCCGTTCCGTTGCTGCTGCAACGAGCGAAGCGCCTCGTCGCAAAAGACTTCATGGAGATTCTGCGAGACTTGACGCCCGATGCGGTCTCGCAGGCCGAGATGATTGGGGGACTACGCCGCGAGGAGTAGGTCCGCGCCGGGCGGTTCATCAAGAGGGAAACGATCGTGGCAAAGCAAAGCAGTCAGAAGTTCATCGCGCGTAATCGCGCTCCTCGGGTCCAGATCGAATACGACGTCGAAGTCTACGGCGCTCAAAAGAAGATCCAGATTCCCTTCGTGATGGGCGTGCTCGCCGATCTTGCTGGCAATCCGGAAACGCCGCTGCCACCCGTCGAGGATCGCAAGATGCTCGACATCGACGTCGACAACTTCGACAGCCGGCTCAAAGCGCTGAAGCCGCGGGTCGCTTTCGCGGTGCCCAACACGCTCACCGGCGAAGGGCAGCTCAAAGTCGACATCACGTTCGAGAGCATGGACGACTTCTCGCCCGGCGCCATCGCGCGCAAGGTCGCAGGGCTCGACAAGCTGCTCGAAGCCAGAACGCAGCTGGCGAACCTCGTCACCTACATGGACGGGAAAGCCGGTGCCGAGGACCTGATCACGCGTGCGCTTCAGGACGAGTCCCTGTTGCAGGCCCTGGCCTCCCAGGCCAAGCCGGCCGATAAGGAGTAAGCGATCATGGCAGAAGCAAAGACCGAGAAGGCCGGACAAACGGCGGAAGCACTCAGCGTCGACGATTTTTCGTCACTGCTGAACAAGGAGTTCAAGCCGAAGTCGGATCGCGCGCGTCAACAGGTGGTGACCGCCGTGCAGACACTTGCCCAGCAGGTGCTGACCGACGAAAACCTGATTCTCGACGACGCCGTCAACTCCATCAACGCGATCATCGCGGAGATCGACCTCAAGCTGAGCCAGCAGGTCAATCTCATTCTGCATCACGCCGAGTTCCAGAAGCTCGAGGGCGCGTGGCGCGGCCTGCATCACCTCGTCAATCACACCGAGACCGACGAGATGCTGAAGATCCGGGTCATGCCGATCTCGAAGCAGGATCTGAACAAGACGCTCAAGAAGTTCAAGGGAGTCCTCTGGGATCAGAGCCCGCTGTTCAAGAAGATCTATGAAGAGCAGTACGGGCAACTCGGCGGCGAGCCATACGGCTGCCTGATCGGCGACTATCACTTCAGCCACAGCCCGCAGGACGTCGAAATGCTGGCCGGCATGGCGCAAATCGCGGCGGCGGCCCACGCACCGTTCATCGCGGGCGCCGATCCATCGGTCATGCAGATGGATTCCTGGCAGGAGCTTACGAACCCCCGCGATCTCACGAAGATCTTCACGACGCCGGAGTACGCTTCCTGGCGGTCGCTGCGCGAGTCCGAAGACTCGCGCTTCATCGGCCTCGCAATGCCGCGCTTTCTGGCGCGCCTGCCGTACGGTGCCAAGACCGAGCCGGTGGAAGAATTCGACTTCGAAGAGGACATGCAGGGCTCCGATTCGAAGCGATACGCATGGGCCAATTCGGCTTATGCGATGGGCGTCAACATCAACCAGGCGTTCAAGGCGTTCGGCTGGTGCACACGCATCCGCGGCGTCGAGTCCGGCGGCGCCGTCGAGGGCTTACCTGTCCACACGTTCCCGTCCGACGATGGGGGCGTCGACATGAAGTGCCCGACGGAGATCGCGATCAGCGACCGGCGCGAGGCGGAGCTCGCGAAGAACGGCTTCATGCCTCTGATCCATCGCAAAAACTCCGACTTCGCGGCGTTCATCGGCGCACAGTCGCTTCAGACTCCCGCCGTTTATGAAGGGCCGGAGGGCGCAGCGGCTACCGCCAATGCCAACCTGTCCGCGCGATTGCCGTATCTATTCGCAAGCTGCCGTTTCGCCCACTACTTGAAAGCGATCGTGCGCGACAAGATCGGCTCGTTCAAGGATCGGGCGACGATGGAGAAGTGGCTCAACGACTGGATCCTGCAATACGTTGATGGCGACCCGCTGAACTCGAGCGAAGAGGTCAAGGCCCGCAAGCCCCTCTCCGGAGCGATGGTTACCGTCGAAGAGGACGAATCGAACCCCGGCTACTACCGGTCCGTGTTTCAGCTGAAGCCGCACTATCAGCTCGAAGGCTTGACGGTGTCTTTGCGTCTCGTGTCCAAGCTAAAGGGTGCTGCGTAACGCGTTTGTTGTTCCGAGAAAGCTTGCCGACCGCCCGAGCGGCCGTACAAGAACATGATCAGTCTGTAAGAATAAAATAGGAGCGAATCATGGCATTCGATGCGTTTCTGAAGTTGGGAGATCTCAAAGGCGAGTCCGTCGTCGATGGGCACAAGGACGAGATTCATGTCGAGAGCTGGTCCTGGGGCATGTCGCAGAGTGGGACGACGCATCGCGCGCAGGGCGGTGGTTCAGGCAAGGTGGCGGTCTCGGACATGTCCATCGTCCACTTCGTCGATAGCGCATCGCCCGGCCTCACATTGGCGTGCTGCAACGGCAAGCACTTTCCGGAAGCGAAGCTGACCGTCCGCAAAGCCGGTGAAAAGCCCCTCGACTACCTCGTGATCACGTTGACGGATGTCATCATCTCGTCCGTGTCACCGGGCGGTTCCCATGGCAGCGACGAGATAGCGGAAACGTTTTCCATGAACTTCGCCAAGTTCAAGTACTCGTATCAGCCGCAGGACAACAAGGGCGGTAAGAAAGGCGGCGCCGTCGAAGTCGAATACAACATCGCCGAGAACAAGTAGGCGTCGCGGTCACTCGACGCGCGGTGTCGGGGGGCGCTCGCTTTGCAAGCAACGGAGTATCTGCGCGGCGGCGACGTCGCTGCAGCATTGAAGGCGTTGCAGGCTCAGGTCCGTTCTGAGCCTGCAAACGCCAAGCTGCGCGTATTCCTGTTTCAGTTGCTGTGCATCAATGGCGACTGGGACCGGGCGCTGTCGCAACTGAACGTTGCGGGCGAGCTCGACCCCGGCAATCTCGGCATGGTGCAGGTGTACCGCGAGGCATTGCGCACGGAATTCCTGCGGCGCGACATCTTCGCGGGACGCAAATCGCCCCTGATCTTCGGCGACCCCGACCGCTGGATCGCGCTTCTACTCGAGGCTCTCCGGCTCACGGCTACGGGGGAAGCGGGCAAAGGCCAGGCGCTGCGGGAAGAAGCTTTCGAGTCCGCGCCTACTTCCGGCGGCCGACTGAACGGCGCTGCGTTCGAATGGATTGCGGATGCCGATCCGCGCCTCGGACCGATGTTCGAGGCCATCGTCAACGGACGCTACTACTGGGTCCCCTTCTCGCGCGTTGCGGAGCTGCGCGTCGAGGAGCCGGAAGATCTGCGTGACCTCGTCTGGACGCCCATCGAGATCAAGTGGACCAACGGAGGCGACGCGGTGGGACTCATTCCCACTCGTTATCCCGGATCCGAAGCTCACGCCGACGACAATATCCGGCTTTCGAGGCGCACCGAATGGGAAGCGCTCGGCGACGCCGGACACACCGGCGTCGGACAGCGCGTTTGGGCCACGAATGCGGACGAGTACCCGCTGCTCGAGGTGCGGCAAGTCATCTTCGAGTCGCCGCCGCCGGCGAACGCGCCCCAATGACCGACCTCACTCCGCAGGAACGTCTCCAACCGTCGCTGCTTGACCGCCTCACCGACACGGATCCGGCCAACACGTCCGAGCCTCGCGAACGGCGCGTGCTGTCGCTGCAGCGGCTCAAGGAAGGAGTGCTGCGCGACCTTGCGTGGCTGCTGAACACGGGACACCTCGAGACCGTCGAGGACCTGGAAGCGTATCCGCAGGCACGCCACTCCGTGTTGAATTACGGCCTGCCCGATTTGTCCGGCGCCAGCGTTGCCGGTATGGAGCCGGCGCTGCTCGAGCGCATCGTGCGCGATGCCATCGCCAAGTTCGAGCCGCGGATCAACGCCACGACGCTGAAGGTGTCAGCGGTGATCGACCGCGACCGGATGAACCATAACGCCGTAACATTCCAGATCGAGGGCGAGCTCTGGGCGCAGCCCACACCCCTTGCGCTGTTTTTGAAAACGGTTCTGGACGTCGAAACCGGTGACGTGGAAGTCCGCGACCGGTAACCATCAACCCTAGAGACGAGTATGGACGCCCGACTCCTGAGGTACTACGAACGCGAGCTGCTGCACATCCGCGAGATGGGCGCGGAATTCGCTCGTGAGCACCCGAAGATCGCCGCACGACTCGGCATGGAAGGCATCGCGGTCACCGACCCGTATGTCGAGCGCCTGATCGAGGGGTTCGCGTTCCTGGCAGCCCGCGTGCAGCTCAAGATCGACTCCGAGTTTCCGCGTTTCACGGAAAGCCTGCTCGATATCGTTTATCCCCACTACCTTTCGCCGCTGCCATCGATGGCCGTGGCCGAGTTCCGGCCAATCCTCGCCGAGGGCGCGCTCGCGCAGGGCTACACGCTGCCACGCGACTCCAGCTTGCAGACGGCCATCGTCGGCGGCGAGAAAACCGCCTGCGAGTTCCGCACGGGTCACGACGTGGTCATGTGGCCGATAGAGATCACCGAAGCGAAGTATTTCGGCAGCGCCGGTGCGCTCGCGACGATCAAGGTCGACCACCTCGAAAACGTGAAGGCCGGGCTGCGCATGAGCCTGCGAACGACGGCCGGGCTTGCGTTCGATCAGCTCCCGCTCGACCGGCTCGTGCTGTACCTGCGCGGCACCGGCCGAACCGCCTCACGGCTGTACGAGCAGACGCTCGGCAACGCCGTCGGTTTCATCGTGCGGCCGAAGGGCGGCGCGCAGCCATGGCAGGACGTGCATGACCCCTCGGCACTGGAGCCCGTGGGCTTCGAGCGCGACGAGTCCCTGCTACCGTTGTCGTTGCGCAGCTTCGAGGGTTATCGATACCTGCAGGAGTACTTCGCGTTTCCCGAGCGGTTCCTGTTCGTTGCGCTGAACGGGTTGCGGCGCTCCATTGCACGCTGCGCCAGCACGGAGCTCGAGATCATTTTTCTGTTCGACCGCCGCGACGGCGAGCTCGAGAACATCGTCGACAAAGACAACTTCGCGTTGAACTGCGCGCCCATCGTAAACCTCTTCCCGAAGCGCGCCGATCGCATCCACCTGAGCCAGGGCCAACGAGAGCTGCACGTGGTGCCCGATCGCACGCGTCCGATGGACTTCGAAGTGTGGGCGGTGACCAACGTGCAGGGCTTCGGCACGGGCGTCGAGCCGGAACAGCAGTTCCAGCCGTTCTACGCGTGCCACGATCACACGGTGCTCGGCGAATCGGCGTTCTTCACCGTGCATCGCGAGGCGCGGCGCCTGTCGTCGCGTCAGCGCCAGCGCGGAGCACGGTCGTCGAGCTACATCGGCAGCGAGACCTTCATCTCGATCGTCGACCCCAACAACGCGCCCTATCGGCACAACCTGCGTCAGCTTGGCGTTCAGACGCTTTGCACGAACCGCGACCTGCCGTTACACGCGTCGTTCGGCAAGTCCCGGTCGGACTTCACGCTCGAGGTCGGTGCACCGGTCGAATCGATCCGCTGCATCGTGGGCCCGACGAAACCGCGGGCGTCCATTGCACACGGCGAAACCACCTGGCGCCTCATCAGCCAGCTCTCGCTGAACTATCTATCGTTGCTCGACAACGATGCCGCACACGGGCCGGCGGCGTTGAGGTCGCTCCTCAGCCTGTATGCGGACCCGTTCGACGCCGCCATGCAACGCCAGATCGAAGGCATCAAGAACATCGCCGCGCGCCCGATCAACGGACGCATCCCTACCAGCGGGCCGATCACCTTCGGCCGTGGAGTCGAGATCGCGCTGACGTGCGACGAGACGGCCTTCGAGGGCGGAGGAAGCTTCCTGCTGGGACTCGTTCTCCAGGAGTTCTTCGCGAAGTACGTCTCGATCAACTCCTTCACTGCCACCGTGCTGCGCTCGACGGAGCGCGGCGAAGTAATGAGATGGCCGCCAAAACTGGGACGAATTCAGACGTTGTAGCGCGCCTGCAGGCTTTCGAAGAGCGGCCGTACGAATTCGACTTCTACGCCGTGCTTCGTGAGATCGAGTGCATGCACGCCGATCAGCCGCGCCTCGGGGAAGGTGCCCGGCCGGTCGACGAGCCGGTGCGTCTTGCGCAGGAGCCGTCCCTCGCGTTCGCGCCCTCCACGCTTGCCCGGTTTCAGGCCGGTGACGGCACCAGGCCCCATCGGCTCAGCGAGTACTTCTTCGGGCTGTTCGGTCCGCACGGGCCGTTGCCGTTGCATCTCACGGAGTACGCCAAGGATCGCGAGCAGAACGCCGCCGATCCCACGTTCCGCCGCTTCGCCGACATTTTCCATCACCGCCTGCTGTTGTTGTTCTATCGCGCATGGGCTGCGGCGAATCCCGCCGTGAACCTCGACCGCCCGGCAACCGCGCGCTTCGATTCGTACGTGGGCGGCCTGTTCGGCCTGGGCCTCCCGGAGCTTCGCGACCGCGACGCGGTGCCTGATGTCGCGAAGCTACATCTGGCCGGTCTATTGAGTCTGAAGACTCGCCCAGCGTCTGCGTTGGTGGCGCTGTTGAATGTCTTCATGGAACTCAAGTTTGCCGTTCGCGAGTTCGTCGGCTCGTGGATGAAGCTGCCACACGGCGATTGGTCGAAGCTCGGGTCGCGGCACAGAGGTGCATCGACGCTCGGCGGCGACATCGTGCTCGGCAGCTCCGTGTGGACCTGCCAGAACCGATTCCGTCTGATATGCGGGCCGATCGGGTTTGCCGATTTCAGGCGCCTGTTGCCAGGCCGCCCCAGTCTCGCGAAGTTGCACGATCTCGTGCGCAATTATCTCGGCGATGAACTCGAGTGGGACCTGAATCTCGTGCTGTTCGCCAAAGAAGTGCCTCGTTTCGAGCTTGGCGTCACCGGCGAGCTCGGCTGGACTACATGGCTCGGTCAGCGGCGATCGACGGCCGACGCGAGCGACGTCATCGTCAACCCGAACGCCACGCACCACCTATAACAACAACAAAGGCCCGAGAGGCCACTCTCCGAGGAGACGAGACATGGCGGAAATCAGTCGTACGGCGCTGTTCGGCAAACTGAACCAGGTCGGCTACAAGGCCATCGAAGCCGCCACCGTGTTCTGCAAGATGCGGGGTAATCCCTACGTCGAGCTCGTGCACTGGATCCATCAGATTCTGCAGGTGCGCGATTCCGATCTGCACCGCATCATCAAGCAATTCAACATCGATTCGTCGCGGCTCGCAGCCGATATCACCGAAGCGCTCGACCGCCTGCCCCGCGGCTCGACCACGATTTCCGATCTGTCGTCCCAGGTTGAGGAAGCGTGCGAGCGCGGTTGGGTGCTTGCGACGCTACTGTTCGGCGAGTCTCAGGTCCGCACGGGCTATCTGATTGCCGGCGTTCTGCAAACGCGCGGGCTCAAGAGCGTGCTCACCGGCATCTCCGGCGAGTTCAACAAAGTGAAGTACGAAATGCTCACCGACCGATTCGACGAAGTGTGCTCAGGTTCGCCCGAGGGCCAGATGCACGCGAAGGACGGTTTCCAGGTGGGCGGCGGAGCGGCGCCAGGCGAAGCCAGTGGCGCCATCGCACCGGCGCAAATGGGTAAGAAGGAGGCGCTCGCGAAGTTCACCGTCGATCTCACCGCCGAGGCGCGAAGCGGCAAGATGGACCCGATCATCGGCCGCGATCAGGAGATCCGGCAGGTCATCGACATCCTGATGCGACGGCGCCAGAACAATCCGATTCTCACGGGCGAGGCCGGTGTTGGCAAAACGGCCGTCGTCGAAGGCTTCGCCCAGCGCATCGTGCGCGGCGACGTCCCACCGCCGCTGCGCAACGTCGAGCTGCGCTCGCTCGATGTCGGCCTGCTGCAGGCGGGCGCGAGCATGAAGGGCGAGTTCGAGAACCGGCTGCGCCAGGTGATCGAAGAAGTGCAGTCGTCGGAAACGCCGATCATCCTGTTCATCGACGAAGCGCACACGCTCGTCGGCGCCGGCGGGGCTGCCGGCACCGGCGATGCGGCCAACCTGCTGAAACCCGCGCTGGCGCGTGGGACCTTGCGGACGGTGGCCGCCACCACCTGGGCCGAGTACAAGAAATACATCGAGAAGGATCCCGCGCTCACGCGGCGCTTCCAGGTCGTGCAGGTAGACGAGCCCTCGGAAGAGCGCGCCATCCTGATGATGCGGGCGATCGCCTCGAAGATGGAGCAGCACCACAAGGTTCAAATCCTCGACGAGGCACTCGAGGCAGCGGTCAGGCTCTCGAGCCGCTACATTCCCGCGCGGCAGCTGCCCGACAAGTGCGTGAGCTTGCTCGACACGGCCAGCGCCCGCGTCGCCGTGAGCCAATTCGCGACACCGGCGGAAGTGGAAGACAGCCGCCGACGCATCGACTCGCTGCAGACCGAGCTCGAGATCATCGCCCGGGAAAAAGCGGTCGGCATCGACACCGGCAAGCGCGAGGAGACCGCGAAGTCCGACCTCGCGGCAGAGCAAGCACGCCTGGTGGAGCTCGAAACCAAATGGAATGCCGAGAAGGCGCTCGTCGAGCGGATTCTCGGATTCCGCGCGAAGCTGCGCGGCGAATCCGAGCCCGTCGAGGGAACGGGCAGCAAGCTCGAACGCTCCACGGCGGACGCGGCCAAGGCCGCCGGGTCGGCGCCGTTGGCGGATGCCGCTCGCGAAACGTTGCTTGCGGAGCTGAAAGATGCGCAGGCGCAGCTTCACGCCTTGCAGGGTGAGACGCCGCTGATCCTGCCGAGCGTCGACCGCCAGGCGGTCGCGTCGGTGGTGCAGGACTGGACCGGCATCCCGGTCGGACGCATGGTCAAGGACGAGATCGCGACCGTATTGAATCTCGACCGCGAGATCAGCAAGCGAGTGATTGGCCAGGACCACGCGCTGAAGATGATTGCGAAGCGCGTGCAGACGTCGCGCGCAAACCTCGACAACCCCGGCAAACCGATCGGCGTCTTCATGCTGGCCGGGCCCTCGGGAGTGGGCAAGACAGAATCGGCGCTGGCGCTCGCCGAAGTTCTGTACGGCGGCGAGCAGAACGTCATCACGATCAACATGAGTGAGTTTCAGGAGGCCCACACCGTCTCCACGTTGAAGGGCGCGCCACCGGGCTACGTCGGCTATGGCGAAGGCGGCATCCTGACGGAAGCCGTGCGGCGCAAGCCTTACAGCGTGGTGCTGCTCGACGAGGTCGAAAAGGCGCACCCGGACGTACACGAGATCTTTTTCCAGGTATTCGACAAAGGAATCATGGAGGACGGCGAAGGCCGCCTGATCGACTTCAAGAACACGCTGATCCTGCTGACCACCAACGTCGGCAGCGACCTCATCATGAACATGTGCAAGGACCCGGAGCTGATGCCGGATCCGGAGGGCATGGCACAAGCGCTGCGGGCGCCGCTCCTGAAAGTCTTCCCGGCGGCGCTGCTCGGGCGCATCGTCACGATTCCGTACTACCCGCTGAGCGACGCGATGGTCGAATCGATCGCGAAGCTACAGCTCGGCCGGATCGAGAAGCGCGTGCGTACGAATCATGGCGTGCCGTTCACGTACAGCGATGGCGTGCTCGACCTGATCCGCAGCCGGTGCACCGAGCTCGAGAGCGGCGGCCGCATGATCGACGCGATTTTGACCAACACGGTGCTGCCGACGATCAGCGAGAAATTCCTGACCCGGATGCTGGAAGGCCAGACCGTGAAGGGAATCCGCATCGGCGTCGACAACGGCCAGTTCACGTACGGGTTCGATTGATGCCGCGGCGTGCCGCGCCCTATCGCGTGGCGATGCGATCGAGGTGCGGCACGACGACACGATCGGTGTTGCGGCCGCCCACGAGCGGGATGAGACCTCGCTGACCTAGCAGCACGCGCGCTTTTTCGCCGAACAGGAACTCGACCGGCGGTTGGACCGCGTCGCCGCTACCGTCGCGATAGATCGGCATGGGTAAATCGGCCACCTCGCCGCCAGCCTCCGTTACGCCCGTTCGCGCTGCGATCAAAGCACATGCGAACGCGGGGTTGCCCCATAGAAAACTCTCGGGGTCCGGCCGAACCGCAATCTCCTCGAACGCGAACCGCGTGACGGGGTCGGTGCGCGAGCCGTACGGCTGGCGCAACAGGAACCGCGGTGCCGCGAGCCCGATCGAGCGCGCCGCCGGATGGCGGCGAAACTCCGACCACAGGGCAGCGAGATCGTCATCGGCATATCGCCAGTCCGCGGGCGAATCGACGGTGCCTCGGCCAGCGCAGCCCGCCAACTCGATCTCGCCGTGCGCGAAGAACGCGGTCGACGCGCGAGTCGCCATCGCGCCGAGCGTCGCGAGCAGCATGACGTCATCCGTCGACAAGCCGAACGAATAGTCGCCGACGACGAGATCCCAACCGGCCTCCCCGTCCGCATCGAGCACCTTCGCAAGCGGCGACTGCTCGAGGCGATCCTTGAATTGCGCAACGTGCGCCGCGAGGCGAGATTTCGAGAGATCGAGCAGAAATATCTCGGCTTCGTGGTCCTCGATCCTGCTGAGTAGCCATTGAACGCTGCGCCACGCGCGCTCGACGTCGCGAAAATTCGGCTCGCGCAAGACGCGCCGGCAGCGTTCGGTCAGAAGCTCGATGATGCGGCCACGTGCCACCGTGACCTTGGATGACGCCTGTGAAGTCGACTGCCCTCCGAGCGCACTCCTGATCAGGCGGCTCACTTTCTCTTTCGCCGCGTCGCCGCCACTTTCCGTCCGCGAACGCCCGAGCAATCGGCCGAACAACTGGTCATTCGACTCGGCGGACTTCACCGGCGGTGGAGCATCCGCCGCCCCCTGCAGCGGACCCGTAGCGGCTTCGATGGCGGCCAATGCCGCTCCCTCGGTGGCGGGGTTCGCAATCTGGCCTAGCCACTCGAGCGGCTGCCGAAGCTCGGGCACCACTGTCACGAGGTGATCCGGGTGCAGCTCGTCGAGAGCGGAAATCGAAAGCGCCTGACTCGGCGGCGCCGAATCGGACAACGAGATCGGCAGGCTCGGTGCGAGCCTGGCGACGGCCGCGTCGATGTCGGCGGCCG
>JADMIO011121694.1_pt1 | contig 28470 bp, 27 predicted proteins | sample 8958161 | NCBI WGS metagenome assembly JADMIO01 (sample SAMN16585339, study PRJNA669376) | soil metagenome | isolation source: Crop rotation soil | place: USA: Cullars Rotation, Alabama | collected 2011 | reverse complement strand
AAAAGGGCGGATTTACTCTCCCGCCAATGATCCACCTTTCCATTAGCGGTTTCGCCGATGGCGGAACCATCCCGGCAAAGTACGTGGGCGGAATGGGCGTTTCCCCGGCCATGACCTGGACAGGCGCTCCGGCGAATACCGCGGCGTACGTGTTAGTCATGCACGATCCCGATCCAGTGCTCGCAGGCAAGTCGGCTGCCGACGATGTATTGCACTGGGTGATTTACGACATCCCCGGCGACGCAAAGGGGCTGCCGGAGGGCATCAAACCGGGCGATCAGGCGGACGGGGCTAAGCAGCTCGTGAACATCACGGGGCAACAGTCCTATCTCGGACCTGGGCCGCCGGCCGGCCACGGAGCGCATCACTACACGTTCGAAATCTATGGTTTGAACGCGAAGCTGGGCATCGCGCCGACCAGCTCCCGGGCGGACCTGTTCAACGCGATGACCGGCAAGGTGATCGCGAAGGGCGTGTATATCGGGATGTTCGAGAACAAGTAACACCGAACGTACTTTGAAGCTGGCCGCGCCGTTGTTTCGACGGCGCGGCTTTGCTATTTTTGGTAGCCATGGCGGATGAAATCTCCCGGCGAACACTGATTGCAAGCGCGGCGTTCGTACCTCTGACCGCCCTGACAGGCTCGGCGCAACAGGCTCCCGCGGCTCCGGTTTCGTTCACAGGCGCGCAGATGAAGACGCTCGAAGCGTTCATTGACCGCCTGATTCCGCGCGATGAGCTTGGACCGGGCGCGGTGGATGCCGGGGCGCAGATTTACATCGATCGTTTGTTCGCGAGCCAGTTCGCCAACGACAAGACTACGTTCATCGCCGGGCTCGAAGCGGTGGACGCGTACGCAAAACGGGTGCACGGGGCGCCGCTCGCCGACCTTTCGGCCGAGAAGCGCGATCAGGTGCTGACCGAGATCGATGACGGCAGCGCCCAGAATCTTCCGCAAGGACGAGCATTTTTCAATCGCGCCCGGCAGCTCACGCTGCAAGGCATGTTCGGCGATCCATACTACGGCGGCAATAAGAACTTCGCGGGTTGGGATCTGATTCGCTACCCGGGGCCCCGGCCGGCGGTCGATGCCGATATGCAACGGATGGATAAGGCGCCCACGCCGTATCATCGCTCCGCCTGGGGACCTCAATACAAATAAGCAGTGCCGACGAATCTCAAGCCCGTTGACGTGGCCGTGATCGGCCTCGGCGCGGCTGGCGGCGTTGCCGTCCTGCCGCTTGCACGCGCGGGGCTGAAGATCGCCGGGATCGAGGCGGGTACGTGGATGGACCCGCACAAAGAATTTCACTCGGACGAGGTTTACAACAACGTTCGCCGATCCTTGACCTCGGTCCCTAAAGCCCAGCGCGAAATTCCAACGGTGCGGGCGAGCGCGGATCAGCGCGCGCAGCAATTCGCCGTGCATCCGATGATGAATGCGATCGGCGGCACTTCGATTCACTACTGGGCGCAGAGCTGGCGCCTCAAGGCATGGGATTTTAGAACGCGGTCTGAGACGATCAAACGCTACGGTCCGACCGCGATTCCGCAGGGTTCGACGCTCGAGGACTGGCCGATTACTTACGATGAGCTCGAACCGTACTACGACATCATCGAGCACGAAGTCGGCGTCTCCGGGATCGCGGGAAACATTCAGGGAAAGCTGACTGGCTCAGGCAATCCGTTCGAAGCCGCCCGCAAGCGAGAATATCCGATGCCCCCTCTGCGCGGCTCCGCGTTCACGGATCGTATGGCGGAGGTCGCGCGAAAGCTGGGCTGGAAACCGTTCGCACCGCCCGCCGCGATCAACTCGGTGCCTTCGAAGGGCCGATCCTCCTGCGTCTATCACGGGTACTGTAGCGCGGGCGGATGCCATGTGAGCGCGAAGAACTCAACCGCGGTCACCACGATTCCAGAAGCCGTTAAAACGAAAAACCTGAAGATCTTCGACCGCGCTCACGTTACCCGCATCGTTACCGATGCCAACGGCAAAGTGACCGGGGTGCAGTACGTGCGCAATCGCGAGGAATTCTTCCAGCCGGCCAAGGTCGTGCTGCTGGCCGGATATACGTACGAGAACTCACGCCTGCTGTTGCTTTCGAAATCCAAGGCGTACCCGAACGGACTCTCGAACAATCACGGACAGGTCGGCAAGCACTACTTCGGGCACTGGACCAGCAACGTAAACGCGCTGTTTCCGTTCGACCTGAACGTCTGGTACGGGCTCCCGGCGCAGGGCACTTGTGTGGATGAATGGGCTGACGATTCCTTCGACCACTCGGGCATGGGCTTCATCGGCGGCGCGAGCTTGCATGTCTACACAGAGCGTCACCCGATCGATGGTGCGCAGATGAATACCTACGGGCGCGCTCCGCTATGGGGATCTGCGTGGAAGAGGTTCGTGAGCGAGAATGCGTCACGTGTGGCGTGGACGTACCTGCAAACCAACACGTTCCCATACGAGACGTTGTACCTGGATCTTGATCCCGAAGTTCGCGACCCGCTCGGCGACCCGGTGTGCCGGATCACGACAGGCGGCGTTCGCGAGAACGAAAGCCGCGCGCTCGCGCATGCGCAGAGCAGGATGGAAGAGTGGTTCCGCGCCGCCGGTGCGATCGAAATCGTGAAACCTCCACCGAACCCGCCGGCAGTCAGCACGCATGCTTACGGCGGCACTCGGATGGGCGACAACAACGAAACGAACGTGGTGGATCGCTGGGGCTTCTCGCACGAAGCTCCCAACCTCGGAGTATTGGGCGCGTCCGTGATGGGAACCAGCGGCGCGCGCAACCCTACCCTGACGGTGCAAGCGCTCGCGTGGCGCACGGCGGAGTATCTGGCCAAGAACTGGAAGGCAATTGCTGGTTAGAACAGCTACTGTTTCGTGTTCGTAGGACCCACCAGCCGGTCCGCGTCCACGTTGAACTCATTACACACGTACTCGTGAATTTCCCAGGTCGCGCTGAGGACGTGCTGGCGCTTGAACGTGTGCGGCTTAGTGAAGGCGCCGGCGTCTTCCATTGTGATTTCCACGTCCAGGTGCCCTAAGTCCGGCCGCGTGTACTTTTCGATTACGTGCAGCTTGTCGGTGTGCGGCGCACCTGCGCCATTCAGCCAGGTTTTGTCGTTGAAGTTCAGCGTATCGACTACCAGGGTGTCGCCTTCCCACTTCGCGATCGATTCACCCATCCAGCTCGGGTCGAGATCCTTGTCGTGGCCGCGATCCAGGAAGAATTGGCGATAGTTGTGCACATTCGCTTCGATCAGCATCACGACCAGCTTGGGCGTTTGCACCAGTTTCATCGGATAGGGCGTGATGCGGGGGACACCCGCTGGGAGACATTTCGCTTCCGGATCCTCGCGGCTTTGCGTGGCGCGGCGATCCGCCATCACCTTCTGCGCCCACTCCTGTAGCGGCAACGCTCCACCCATGTTCGAAAAATTGTAGTTGCCGATCAACCACACGCCGGAGAGATCCGGCTTGCCGTCGGGAGCGCGGGGGGTGGGACCTTGGGGCGGCGGCGGGAGATTCTCATCGCGAACTCCGTTGACCGCGATCACTCCGCCCGGTCCGCCTAGATCCTTGCCCTTTCCCTTCCCGCCTTTTCCCTTCGCATCTTGCGCGGTAGAGTACGGCGGAATCGTCAGAACGGCTGCGACGGCCGCGGCTACAGCCAATGCGCTGAAGAATCGGCGATTCATTAGAAGCTCCTGTGGGCTACTTCTTCGGGGAGTTAGGCCCGCCGTCATCCGCGGACGTTCCGGCGAACACTGTCTTGCCATTCGACATCGTCACCATGCGAGCGTTCCCGTGAATCGAGCCATCGGAAAGGGGGCGCGGGTCTTTGGCCAGGAAGCCGTCGACAGTCACCTCTTCGCCTTCCTTAAGCGAATTGCGATTCCAGCCGCGGCGCAGTAACGCGTTCGGGCTGCTGGTTTCGAAGGCGTAGGTTGAAGTCTTGCCCTTGTCGTCCTTCACATCCACGTAGATATACGCGTGCGGGTTCACCCAAGCCAGCTTGCTGACCACGCCTTTGACCGTGACTGGTTTGTTCGCATCGTATTCAGCCGAGAAGGAGTGGTGGGAGAACAAAGGAAGCGCCGCCAGAAGGCACGCGAAGGCCCAGATGATCGCAATTTTCAAAATGCAACTCCTACAGAGCGTTAGATTACATCGGGGCTGGATTGGAGTCAAACCCTTCTGCTATGCCAGTAGTTCTCGCAGGAACCGTGCTGCGGCCTCTTTACCGCGTTCGCCCACTTCTCCGATCGGGCCGACGCAGCTGGGGCAGCCGGATTCGCACGCACACGACGCCAGGAGCTTCGATGCTCCTTCGAGGAGAGGCCGAGTCAAGCGGAACAGAGCCGCGCTCTGGCCGATGCCGCCAGGGTAGTTGTCGTAGAGGTAGAGGTTCGGCTCGAAAGTCCTGATCGAGCCCGCGATATCTTCCGTGATCGAAACGCCGAGGTCCCGAGGATCGCACATGACCAGCAGCGATCCGACGGTTCGCAGGAGTGCGGAAAGGCCGACTAACCCGCCCTGCCGCTCGGTGGGCGACAGATCCGCGAACCGCGCGAGGAAGGATTCGGGGAAATGGAGCCAGAAGGCTGTCGTATGCATCTCCTGCTCCGGCATCGACAAGTTTCCCGCTCCAACGTTCTCCATCGTGTAAAACTTCACCTTCTTGAAGCCGACAATTTGCCGATTCAGCCGAACGTCTCCGTGCGCGGAGCGGGCGCCGCTCACCGCGGTAGACTCGAATTCCTCTAGTTCTTTGACTTGCGTGTAGTCGATTGCATCGGTAAAGTAGTCCGAATCGACGCGTCGCACGTAAGCTTTGCGGCCGTCGTAATCGAACTTCTCCACTTGATATTGCCGGGCTTCGTGGAGATAGATCGCCTTCTCATGCAGCGTGGTCAGCGCGCTGGTGAAAGCAACTTCCGCGATCACCTGGTGATCTGCGGTGATATCGACAACCACGAAGTTGTCGCTGGAAACCGATCTCAGGCCGACTGCGTCAGCGGGGTAACTGTCGGAAGTCCAGTGCCACGCGGAACCCGAGTGGTGCAGCAGCTTCAGATCTTCGAGGAATCGGCACAGCTCTGAAGTGTCGTGCGAACCGTACGGTTCGCCATCGCGAATTGGAAGCTCGAACGCGGCGCACTTCAGATGACTGAGCAGGATTTCAAGGTTGTCCGGGTTGATGTAGGCGTGCTCCGGCGGGCGGTCGAAGAAATATTCGGGGTGCTCGATGATGTATTGATCGAGCGGTGCGCTGGAGGCGACCATTACCGCCAGCGCCGTAGTCTGGCGGCGGCCGGCGCGCCCCGCACGCTGCCAGGTTGAGGCGATCGTGCCAGGGTAGCCGGCCATTACAACCGCGTCGAGCGAGCCGATATCGATACCCAACTCCAGCGCATTCGTTGCGACTACGGCGCGAATATCGCCTTCCCGCAGTTTACGCTCAATCTCGCGCCGCTCCTTGGGAAGATAGCCGCCCCGATAGCCACGGACAGAGGGATGATCATCTTTCAGGTACGTAAGCAGCACCTCGGTTGCGAGCCTGCTGTTCGCGAACACTAAAGTCTGTTGACCGCGGTCGAGCAACTCTCGCGCGATGCGGCGTGTTTCGTTCAGGTAGCTGCGACGGATTCCGAGTTGCCGATTGATCACGGGTGGGTTGTAAAACACCACGTACTTATCGCCCGAAGGGGCACCGTTACGATCGACGAGTTCGAACGGCTGGCCGGTCAAGGCTTCCGCAAGCTCCTTCGGATTCGCAATCGTCGCGGAGCAGCAAATGAACTGCGGCGACGAACCATAAAACTCGCAGATACGCTTCAGGCGCCGGAGGACGTTCGCGAGATGGCTGCCGTACACGCCTCGGTAGGAGTGCAGCTCGTCGATCACCACGTAGCGCAGATTTTCGAATGCCTTGGCCCACTTGGTGTGATGAGGAAGCACGCCCGCGTGCAACATGTCTGGATTGGTGAGAATTACGTTGGCGCGCTCGCGAATGGCTCGGCGAGCGTCCTGCGGAGTGTCGCCATCGTAGGTGAACGCGCGAATCTCGGAACCCGCGGCGTCGAGCGCGGCTTGCAGTTCCTGAAGCTGATCCTCAGCCAGCGCTTTCGTCGGGAAAAGATACATCGCGCGCGCATGCGGATCGGCGATCAGACGGTTTAGGATCGGCAAGTTGTAGCAGAGCGTTTTGCCGGACGCTGTCGGAGTGACCACGACCACGTTGCGGCCGGCATCGGCGTGCTCGAACGCTTCGGCCTGATGGGTGAACAACTGCCGAATCCCGCGAGCGCTGAGCGCTTGCTGCAGAACCGGCGCGAGTCCCTCAGGGAACGGAACGAACTCACCTAGCCGAGCCGGCTGGTGACGAATCGCCCGCACCGGCGACTCCGGATTCGCAGCCCATTCCTCGAAATGCGCGATCGCTCCCGAAATTCCAGTCTGTCGCGCAGTGAGGCGCTGCTGTGCCGGTTCGGGGAAGCCGAGGGTGAGATCCATATTCGCCCTTTCTTCGCTTAGGGTACAACGGATGCGGGGCGAGCTTCAGCTTGCGGCGGGCTTCAGCCCGCCTGGGTAGCGCCATCCAATGAACCGGGCGAGCTGCAGCTCGCCCCACCAAAGAGTGAGTTCTGAAGGACGGAGAGTTCTACACGGGCTCGCGCAGGAACTCGTAGCGTTCGAGCGTTGCGGCGAAGGACTCCTCGGCCGCCTGCCGCAGAACCTTGCCTACGCAGCGCAGGCGCACGAGCGACTTGGTGCCCGGCGGCTTCGGGAATGTAATCAGATACTCAATCGAATCGCCGATGGAAACCTTTTCCGGTGACATGAACAACACACCCGAAGAACTGATGTTCTTGGTCTCTCCGCTGATTCTGGTCTTGCCCCCGGTGCGCGCAAACTCGATCGGCAGCCGGATGTCGAAGCGCTGGTTTTTTCGTTGTTCGAGCATCGGTATTACGACTTTATAGGCTGAAGGAACTAAGGTCAAGAGCACGAGCGCTAAATTGAAACTCCTATTGGCTTAGTACTAGCGCACTAGAGATCTAGTTCTAACGGCCGCACATCTTGCGGGCGGCCTCAGCTACGGTCTTCTCCGTTGGTACGGTTGCGTCTTCGAGCGGCGGGGAAAACGGGATCGGGACGTGCATCGCACCCATGCGCTTTACCGGCATTTCAAGATCGAAGAACGCCTGCTCCTGGATGACACTGGCGAGCTCCGCCATGACGCCATAGCGGCCGTAGCCCTCGTCCATCACGATCACGCGCGAGGTTTTCCGCGCGGATTCGACCAGTGTCTTCTCGTCGAGGGGCCACAGCGTGCGCGGATCGACGACTTCGGCGCTGATACCCGTTTCCTCGAGGAGCTTCGCGGCGCCGAGCGCCACCTGCACCATGCTGCTGGTGGCGATGATCGAAATATCGTCGCCCAGGCGTTTCACGTCGGCGACGCCCAGCGGAATTATATAGTCCTCTTCGGGCACCGGCCCCTTGAGCTTGTACATCATCTTGTCTTCGTAGAAGACAACGGGGTTGTCGTCGCGGATTGCCGATTTCATCAGCCCCTTTGCGTCGTAGGGAGTGGAGGGTAATACGACCTTCAATCCGGGCACGTGGCAGAACCACGCGTGGAGCGATTGCGAATGCTGCGCCGCGGATCTGCGCGTTGCGCCAAGGGTGGTTCGCAGCACCATGGAGCAGTGCCACTTGCCGCCGGACATATAGGAGATTTTAGCGGCCTGGTTCACCATCTGATCCATGATCAGGCCGATGAAATCACCGAACATGATATCGACAACGGGACGCATGCCGGTCATCGCGGCGCCTACGCCGATGCCCGTGAACCCGGCTTCAGAGATCGGGGTATCGATCACGCGCTCGGGTCCGAATTCCTGTACCAGACCGTTTAGAACTTTGAACGCTGTTCCGGCTTCGGCCACGTCTTCGCCCATGACGAAGACCGTCGGGTCGCGGCGCATTTCTTCGGCGAGCGCTTCGCGGACGGCCTCGCCTAGTGTGAGTTCGCGGACTGCTACGGCGGCTTCAGGCATAGATGTCCTCGGTTACGCGTTCGGGGCTGGGGTACGGAGCGCTCAGCGCGAATTGAACCGCCTTTTCGACTTCGGCTTTTGTGTCGGCGTGGATCTTGTCTAATGCCGCGGGATCGGCTATGCCTTGCGTGGTCAACCAATCGGTAAAGAGCTTGATCGGGTCCTTCTTCGTCTTCCACTCTTGCTCTTCCTGCTTGGCTCGATAGTAGTCGCGTGCGATGTCGCCGACGTGGTGTCCCATGTAACGATACGTGTTCGCCATCAGGAAGGACGGACCCTCGCCTTTGCGGGCGCGTTCGATCAGCCGGCTGGCTACTTCGTAGACGGCTCGCACATCCTGGCCGTCGACGGTTTCGGAGGGCACTCCAAAGGAGGGTGCGCGCGAGGTGATACTGCCCGCGGTGGTCTCCGAGTAGTGGGTGTACTCGTTGTACATGTTGTTTTCGCAGACGTAAATCACAGGCAGCTTCCACAGCGAGGACATGTTCATCACTTCATAAACCACGCCCTGGCCGAGGGCGCCTTCGCCGAAGAAGCATACGCACACGCGGCCGTTACCGAGCTTCTTTGCCGAAAACGCCGCACCCGTTGCGATTCCCGCGCTTCCCGCGACGATGGCGTTCGCCCCCAGATTGCCTGTGGCCGGATCGGCTATGTGCATCGATCCGCCCTTACCCTTGCAGTAGCCGGCTTCCTTGCCGAGCAGCTCGGCGAACATGCGGTCCAACTCGGCGCCTTTCGCGACGCAGTGGCCGTGGCCGCGATGCGTGCTGGTGATGTAATCGTCGGGGCGGAGCGCTTCACAAATACCGACGGCAACAGCTTCCTCGCCAATGTACAGGTGCGCGAGGCCGGGCATCAGGGCGCGGGTGTAGAGATCGTTCACCTGCTCTTCGAACAGCCGGATCATGTTCATGCGCCGGTACATGCGAAGCGCAAGATCGGCGCCGATTTCAGTCCCCGCCTTGTTTCCTGCTACTGCGGTGCTCATTTATTCGCTCCTGGATTCACGCCCGCCATTTGGGCCAGAACGTCGAAGATGATCGCGAAATCTTTCTTCGCGAGCCCCATCCCGCGCGCGGCGGTAAGCAGTTCGTTGGTCGCCGCCGTGGTGGGCAGGGGCACATCCACCTGCCGGCCCAGCTCCAATGCTAGCAACATATCTTTCTGCATCATGTTTACGTCGAACCAGGCTTCTTCGGGCTGCTTCAGCACGAAAGGTCCGCGGTACTGCACCATCGGCGAGCCGATGACGCTGTTCTTCATCACGTCGACCGCAATCTCGCGCTTAATGCCGCTCTTTTCGGCGAGCAGGACTCCTTCGGAAAACGCGAGCATCTGGACGGCGAGGCTGAGGTTCGTAGCGATCTTCATCACCAGGGCAAGGCCATTTTCACCGACCAGGGTCACTTTCGGGCCGATATCGAGCAGCAACGGCTTGAGCTTCTCGAAGGTTTCGGGTTTTCCACCGACGAAGATGGAGAGCTTGCCTTGCTGCAAAGTGATCACGCTACCGGAGACGGGAGCATCCACCAAATCCGCATTCTTTGCCCGCGCCTTTTCGGCGAGCTCGCGGTTAATCGCGGGGGCCACCGTGCTCATATCGGCCCAAAGCTTACCGCCGCACAAGCCGGCGAGTACACCGTTCGGACCCTCGGCGATCTCAGCTAGCGCGGCTGTGTTCGTCACCATGGATAGCGTGAACTCGGATGCCGCAGCAACTGCGCGTGGGCAATCGGCCCACTTCATTCCTTTATCGATCAGGTGCTGGGCTTTGGATCGGGTGCGATTGTAGCCCGTCACTAAGTGGCCCTTTTCCATAAGGCGCAGCACCATTTCGCTGCCCATCACACCCAGGCCCACAAAACCTACTCTTGCCATTACTCGTCTCCTATTTAGACGGCCTCCGAGGCCGGCGCTGCTTTAAGGCTTCATGCCGCGCCTTCCATCCACACGGCTTTTATGTTTGTAAACTCGCGTATTCCGTGGACGCCGAGCTCGCGGCCGTGGCCCGAGCTCTTCACACCGCCGAAGGGCAGGCGCGGATCGGAGGCGACCATCTTGTTGATAAATACCATGCCGGCTTCGATCTCGTTGACGAAGCGTTCGCGCTCGGCGGGATCGTTGGTCCAGGCGCTCGCACCCAGGCCGAAGCGGGTGTCGTTGGCCACCGCAATCGCTTCGTCGATATCCTTCACACGAAAAACGCACGCGACCGGTCCGAAGAGTTCTTCTTTATACGCGGGTGAATCTTTCGGGATTTTCGTGAGCACCGTGGGGGCGTAGAAGTTGCCTTTGCCGTTCACCGGCTGGCCGCCAGTGAGGATCTTCGCGCCTGCTTTGACGCTCGCATCTACGTCGGACTGCAGCGATTTCACCGCATCCGCGCTGGCGAGTGGGCCGAGCTCGGTTTTGGCGTCCATCGGATCGCCCAAACGTAGAGCTTCCATCTTCTTCACGAAGTCGCGCTCAAACTGATCGGCGATCGACTCGGCCACGATAAAGCGTTTCGCCGCGATGCAGGACTGGCCGTTATTGATGACTCGCGCCTTAACTGCCCAAGTGGTGGCGTCGTCCAGGTTTGCGCTCGGCATAACGATGAAGGGATCGCTGCCGCCGAGTTCCAGGACCACTTTGCGAATGTTGCGGGCCGCGGTTACACCGACCTGAACCCCGGCGCCTTCGCTGCCGGTGAGGGTCGCCGCGGCGATTCGGGGGTCATTCAGGACCGCGTCGACTTTGGCGGCGCCGATCAGCAGCGTCTGGAATGCGCCCTCGGGGAAGCCGCCTCGGTGCATGATCTCCTCGATCTTGAGAGCGCACTGTGGAACGTTCGAAGCATGCTTCAACAGGCCGACGTTGCCCGCCATCAGGCTCGGCGCGATGAAGCGGAAGACCTGCCAGAAGGGAAAATTCCATGGCATGACGGCCAGGATCACACCGAGAGGCTGATAGCGGATGTAAGTTCGCGCGGGGCCGGTTTCGACAAGTTCGTCGGCAAGGAATCGCTCCGCGTTATCGGCGTAGTAGCGGCACGCCCAGGCGCACTTGACGGCTTCGGCTACGCCGGAGTCCAGCGTCTTGCCCATCTCGAGCGTCATCACCTGGCCTAACGCGTCCTTCTCCGATTCGAGAATATCGGCAACGCGGCGCATCATCGCGGCGCGGTCTGCGAACGGCAGTTTCTTGAAAGTCGGGAAGGTCGCGGCGGCGAGCTTGAGCTTCGCCTCGATGGCCTCGTCTGATAGTTGTTCGAATGTTTTGATGACTTCCCCGGTCGCGGGGTTTACGGTGGCGATTGGCATGGCAAAATATTTTCGGCTTTAACCCGAAGAGTCTTAGTTTATCGAACTAGGGATCAGGAGGCAGCCTGAGAGGCCGCGGCAGGGCGGGGCCCTGCCCCACTCGGAACCATTTCAATATGGATTTGTTTGAGGCATAATAAATCCAATCACTTTGGTTCAACCCATGCCGACCTACCAGATCCATCGCCTGAAGGCGCACTTGCGCCAGCAGTTTCGCTATGCCCCTCACGTCAGTGGCCGCGCGGTGGTGAAACCGCGGGACTACGAGCCGGGGGAGACTATCGAATCCTCCTCCCCATACGCCGCGTTCTTTGCGATGAGGGATGCGGGCACGCCGCTCGAGGTCGGGGACGTACTGGAGGACGCCGCGAGGGCATTGAGCATTTTCAAGTTTGTCGGGTTTGAGGAGGCTGCCTGGGTGGTACCTGAATCCCCGAAAGGAGTGGAAGCTCCAATCCCGGACGAGGCCGGCCCGGTGCCGGCGGCCTAGGGCGGAGCTATAATAAAAGTGCTTTATGGGCTTGGCCTGCGGTGGAGGGACCGCGGTGAATTCCTTCGCTCTGGTTTCTTACTTGCCGGAGCCGCTAGCTGGGTTTGTTAACAGGTTCCGGCGGGAACTGATGCCGGGGTGTAAAGCTTTAGCCCACGTAACGATCCTTCCTCCCCGCCCCTTAAAATACCCGCCCATGGACGCCTGGGCCGAAATCACCAGGAACCTGCAGGATACAGCCCCCTTCATAGCTACCCTGGGCGAAGCACGGGTGTTCCCGGTTTCGGATGCGATCTATCTTTCGGTGGAGCAAGGGGCTCGGGAACTGGAGCAAATGCACCTGGCAGCGAACTCCGGCCGGATCTACTCGTGCTGCGACTTCCCGTTTCATCCGCATGTGACGCTGGGCCAGGATCTGCCGCCTGAGGCGGTGGACCCCGCTGCGGAGAGAGCTTCGGACGCGTGGCGAAACTATACCGGTCCCCGCTATTTCCCGGTGGAGCGGGTGACCTTCGTGCAAAACACGCTCGAAAACCTTTGGCAGGATCTGGCTGAGATCACGCTCGGGGTTCCCGCTTACTCCGTTCGCTGAACATAAAATTCGCAACATCTTCGCGGGAGAAACCGTTCCGGCGCTAGAATCGTCTGGACTAATATGAGACGGGAGGCCGAATGCGATCTATTGCACTGATTCTTGTCGGCGCGGTTGCCCTTCTCGCGCAGAAATACGATGGGCCGCGGCCGCCCAAGAAGGACCTGTTGTATCTGCTCCACGCCTCCAACCTCGTGGCGACGGAGGCAACAGAAGCTCAGCAGGCTTCGAAGGGCAAGGACGATCTCTTCACCGTGAACGGGGCGAGTTCCCCCGCCAAGACACCGTTGGCAGAGCCGATCTTCCTTCTGGCCGCAGATAAACTCCAGGCGGAATCGCTGGAGCTCTACAAATTTGAGGTGAAGAATGGGCGAAGAGAGCTGACGCTCCAGCAGAAGCGCAGCCGCAACAATCGTCCAATTCATATGCAGGTAACGCGGGTCGAGCCGGGCTTGTTCCGCGTTGAAGCCGCCGAGACACTCGAAAACGGCGAATACGGGATTTCGCCCAGCGGCTCGAATCGCGTCTTCTGCTTCCAGGTTTACTAGCACAGGTGCATTAGGACCGTAACCGCGCTCCATATGGGCATCGTCTGTTAGAATGCCCATTGTTGATCGCCAAGGAAGAAGCGCCGCCAACGTCTGTGCTCCGCCGCACATTTAAGGCGTTCCAGTATCCGGATTTCCGGCTGATGTGGATTGGGGCGTGCACATCCAGTATCGGTACGTGGATGCAGAGCGCCGCACAAAGCTGGCTGGTCTACGAGCTTTCCAAAGACAACCCGAAGATTCTCTCGCTCGATAGCTTCCTCGGGCAAATTCCGATCGTGTTCTTCTCGCTGCTCGGCGGAGTGGTGGCGGACCGGCGGAGCCGCCGGCACATCCTGCTGACGTCGCAGTACATCCAGATGACTTGCGCGTTCCTGCTCGCCCTGCTGTTCTACACCGGCATCGTGCAGGTCTGGAATATTCTCTGCCTTTCGTTTGTCGTTGGCCTCGCGCAGTCGTTCGGGGGACCGGCGTATTCGGCGCTGGTGCCGACACTTGTAAAGAAGGAAGATCTTCCGAATGCCATCGCGCTGAACTCGATCCAATTCAATCTGGCTCGTGTGATCGGGCCGACGCTGGGCGGGCTGGCGCTGGTGTACTTGGGGGCTACATGGTGCTTTACCGCAAACGGGATTTCGTTCCTCGCGGTGATCACCACGCTGTTAATGATTCGGCCGAGCTTCAACCCTACGCGCTCCAGCATCCCGATTCTCGAAAGTATGAAGCAGGGGATTCGATTCATTCGGGAACGACCCGGGATGGTGCCTCTGATCGTGCTGGCGTTCTCGATGACGTTCCTGGGATTCCCGCTGCTGGCGCTCCTGCCCGTATTCGCCAAGGAAGTATTCAAGCAGGGGTCGAGCACGTTTACGCTGTTGCTGGTTTGTTCAGGCGCCGGCTCGGTTTGCGGGGCGCTTGCGGTCGCGTGGCTAGGGCGATTGAAGCATCAGGCGCGCGTGATGCTGATGAACCTGAGCCTATTGGGCATCCTGATGGCGGGCTTCGCTTTGGCGCCGACGTTGCCGATCGCCTGCCTTATGGTGTTTCTCTCTGGAGCGGCGCTCATGGCGGTCTTCTCGATGGTCGCGTCGCTGGTGCAGACGATCACGGCGGACGATATGCGCGGGCGAGTCATGAGTGTTTACAACCTGGCGTTCCGCGGCGGCGGTCCATTCGGAATTCTGCTGGCGGGGTCGCTGGTGGAGAAGTTCACGGCGCCGGTAACAATCGCCTGCGCGGGCGGGGCGATGTTCGTGCTCGGATTATCCTTCTTGCTGACGCAGCGCCGTGTTACGGAGCTCTAGTCCCAGATCGGGACTCCCAGCCCCGCTGGTCGGTTGACGTAATCCCCCAAAGCCGGCCTGGGAGGCCCCCGCAGGCCCAGGGCCTGCCCTACATCGGTGCATCATGGGAGTATGCGTGGCGTTGCGGCGATTCTTGTGCTCGCGCTGCCTCTCTCCGCGGCGGATTGGATTCGGCTTCGCGCACCCGGAGTCGAATTGCTGACCGACGCGGGTGAACGCGCCGGGCGAAAAACGCTCGAGCGCCTGAATCGGATTCGTTCGCTGTTCGATGAAGGTCCGGTGCGCAGGCCCGTCCAGCAATCGAATACGCCGGAACTGCGCATCGTCCAATTCGCATCCGAGCGCGAATTTCGCGGGTACACGGAAAACCCGGCGACCGACGGCTTCTACCAAAGCGGGCTTGATCGCGAGTACATCGTGCTGCATGGCACGGGCCGGACGCCCCGCGTGGTCGCGCATGAATACATCCACCTGCTGCTGAACCGCGGCACGGCTCCGCTGCCGCGATGGTTCGAGGAAGGCACGGCGGAGCTGTACTCGACATTCGAAACGCGGGGATCTCGAATCGTTCTTGGAAATCCGATCCCGGAGCATCTCGCGACGCTTCGGGAAAAGCCGCAGCTCAACGCAAAGGAGTTTTTGAAAGCCGGGACGGGATCTCCGCTCCCTTACGCGCAAAGCTGGGCGCTGGTCCACATGTTGAATCTTGCGCCGGCGTATCGATCGGGGCTGCCCCGTTTTGCAGAACTTCTGGCGGCGGGTTCCGAGGCTGAGACAGCGTTCGACCAGGCATTCGGGCGGAGCCTTCCACAAGCTCTCGTGGATTTGACTGCCTACGTGCCGCGAATGCGTCCGGTAACTGTCGACGCTTCGCCCGCGGCACCGCTGAATCTTTCCGTGTCGCCACTGACGGAGACGGCATCGTTGCTCGCTAGAGCGGATCTCGCTATGCGGGCGAATCGGACTGCCTTGGCAACCAGCCTGATCGATCGCGCCGCGAAGCTTCGACCGGGCGATCCTCAAGTGCAAACGGCGGTCGCGATGCTGGCGCTTGGCCGCGGGGATCGGGACGCGGCACGGAATCTGCTGGAGCGCGCCACGGCTACGGGCGCCTCGGATGCGTCCTTGTGGTTCGAGTACGCTCTATTCGAGCGCGAATCGGGCGCGCCGCAGGCTCGCGTCCACGAGCTTCTTCGCAAATCCATCAGCTTGAATCCGAACCTGGCGGAAGCCCGTTATTTGCTTGGAGTTCAGTTAGGGGACTCGGGAAACGACGAGGAAGCGGTCGAGCACCTTCACGCCGCCGTACGAGTTATGCCGCGCCAATCGCTTTACTGGCACGCCTTGGCATATTCGCTGGATAAACTCGGGCGGCGAAGTGAAGCGGCGGAAGCTGCGCGTCGGGCGCTCGCAACTGCCGCTACCTCCGAGCAGGAACAGATGGCTAAAGTTCTGCTCGATTCATTACGATCACAGTAAGTACTAGTACCCGGAGCATAGGAAGAAGTCTGAGTGCAAGGTTATAATCAGGCGAAATGAAAGAGTCCTTCTTTCGACGAGTCTGGAACGGGATCATTCCGCCCGCCCCGCGCCGTTCGGATGCGGATGTGACGCGGTCCAGCCTGCGGATGTTCTGGGAATCGATTAAGCCCCCGCCTGCGGTCCCGAAAGAGAAGAAACCGCTCACCGCGGAGCAGAAGAAAATGCTTCAAATCGCGGGGTATGTCGCCGCGGTCGCCGCGGTGGCGGGCATCACGGTCCTTGCATACTACTATGTTCAGGCGGCTCCGAGCCGCTCCGAGGCAGCCTTCCAAGCCGGGATGAAGCTGATGAGCCCCGGCAAGTACGAAGAGGCGATTCAAAAATTCAACAGCTCGGTGAGTACCTGGGACGCGCACGCGCGAGCGTACCTGAATCGCGGCGTCGCAAAGCAGATTCTGGGCGACGTGGATGGCGCGCTAGCCGATTTCGAAAAGGCGGCGGCGCTCGACTCCAGCCTGGCTGAGGCGCATACAGCGCGCGGGCTGATCCTGCGCAGTCGCAAAAACCTCCCGGGCGCGATTGAGGCCTTTACGAAATCCATCAACCTGAATCCGACGGTGGACGGCTACTACCAGCGTGGCCAGCTCTTTGAAGTTTCGGGTGAGCATCAGAAGGCATTGAAAGATTTTGACCAGGCGATCGCACTTGACCGCTCGGCGCCGTTTGTCTATGAGGCTCGCAGCATGACGCGGCGGGCGCTGGGCGATACGGCGGGTTCCGCGGAGGACCGCGAGGCCGCTCAGGCGATTCTAAACAAGCGATAATTGTCGGTTCCAGATTTATGGATCCAGTAATTCGATCGGGCCCGGCTCCGGCCCTTACTTCCGAACAAAAGAACCTGCGCCAGAGGCGCACCCGGCTGCTGATGATCACCGGGCTTGTCCTGACGTTAGCAGCGGCGGGCGGCGGGGTCTACTACTACATCGCGTCGGCTCCGCAGCGCGCCGAGGCGGAATTTCGCTCCGGAATGAGCATGATGACGCCGGGGAACTATCATCTGGCGGTGCAGCACTTCAACCGCGCGCTCGAACTCGAGCCCGACATGAAAGAGGTCTACGCGCAGCGTGGACTCGCGTATCAGAATCAGGGGCAGATCGAACAGGCCATGCAGGATTTTGATCGTGCTCTGGCGTTGAATCCCAAGGACAGCGTCGTGCTGACGGCGCGGGGCATCGTCTACCGCGATCACAAGGATCCGAAAAAAGCCATCGACGAATTCAGCAGAGTGATCGATGTTCGCGGTGACACCGACGCGTATTACGAACGCGCACAAGCGTACGAAGCGATCGGCGAGTACGGCAAGGCAATCGCGGATTTCGACAAAGTGATCAAGGACTTGCAAAACGCTCCGCACGTGTTGCGCGCGCGGGCGCTGGCGAAACGAAAAATGGGCGATGAGACAGGATTCAAGGCCGATATGGCGTCCGCTTACGCGTTGGAGCTTCGCAACGTGAAGAACTCGCTAAAATAAGCGGGAGTGTTCGTTCCGTTAACCCCGCTCCGTTGCCTCCACCGCGCTGTGGATCGCTTCGGCTCGAAGATTGGGATCGTCTGCGGGAACCGGCAGTTCACCTATTCCGAGTTCGCGGAGCGCTGCGAGAGCCTGGCCGCAGGGCTTGCGAAACGGATCGCGGCCGGCGACCGCGTCGGTTATCTCAGTTTCAACACACACAAGTTGCTCGAGGGGTATTACGGCGTCGTCCAGGCACGCGCGATCGTGATGCCCTTGAATGTGCGGCTCTCGGAGCCTGAGCTTGCGGCGATTCTGAATCATTCCGGGGCCCGGATGCTAATGTATGAGGACGATTTCACCGGCGTGGTGGAGAGATTGAAGCCGGGCTGCTCTTCGGTAGAGCGATGGGTCGCGCTCGACGCGAACAGTTCGCTAGGCGATCCGCAGTACGAAGAAATTCTGCTGGATGGGCGGAGTGCAGCACAGCGCGCCGATGTTTTCTCCTTCGACGAACTCTCGGTCGCTGAGCTGTTCTATACCAGCGGCAGCACGGGCACACCGAAGGGCGTCGCGCTCTCGCATCGGACGCTTTATTTGCACGCGCTCGATTCGATGAGCTCGTATGGGGACGCTTCCGCGATCGTCGATCTGCACACGATTCCTTTGTTCCACGCGAATGGGTGGGGCCGGCCGCAGGCTTCGACCTTGCTGGGAACCAAGCAGGTGATGGTACGGAGATTCGAGCCGGGCGCGGTGCTGCGTTTGATCGAGGAACATCGCGCGACGGACGCTTGCCTGGTACCCGCGATGGCAAATGCGCTGGTAAATTTTCCAGAGCGGGCGAAGTTCGATACATCGAGCCTGCGGCGGGTGATGATCGGCGGGGCGGCCAGTTCGGCGGCGCTGGTGGAGCGCGTCGAGAGCGCGTTTCCGAGCTGCGAGTGCATGGCGGGTTACGGCATGACCGAAACCACACCGCTGCTAACGATTTCACAAACGAAACGGGAGGCGGCTGCGTATGGCGAAGCTCGCACGCGGCGCCAGGCGATGACCGGCGCTTCGGTGCCAGGCGTGAGCGTTCGCGTGGTCGACAACGAAATGCGCGATGTACCGCGCGATATGCAGACCATGGGCGAGGTGATCGCGATGGGCGATCACATTATGGAGGGTTACTATCGCGAACCCGAGGCAACGGCTGCCGCGATGAGCGGGCCATGGCTGTACACCGGCGACATGGCGGTATGGGACGAGGACGGCTATATCCAGATCGTCGATCGCAAGAAGGAGATCATTGTCTCCGGCGGAGAGAATATTTCGTCGATTGAGGTCGAGAAGGCGATTTTCGCGCATCCGGCGGTGTTCGAGTGCGCGGTGGTCGCTGCGCCGGATGAGAAGTGGGGCGAGGTTCCGGCGGCTATTTTGGTGCTTAAGCCTGACACTAACCTGACGTGCGAGGAGCTGCTGGAGTTCTTGTCGGGCAAGCTGGGACGATTTAAGATGCCGCGGATCGTCGAATTTTCCGCGGAGCCTTTGCCCAAGACAGGTACCGGGAAGATTCGAAAGCTGGATTTGCGTGAGCGATTCTGGGTGGGGCATAGCCGGCGGGTGCGAGGGTGACGGTCTGGTCTGCAGGTCCGCTCCCTTACGGTCGCGGTTCATGAGGCATTTTTCGGTTCGGATTGAAATTCAGCCCGCGGAGTTTGACGCGCTCACTGCGTCGTTGTGGGAGGCGGGGACGTTGGGCATCGTGGAGGGTCCGGGATACGTCGATGCGTTTTTCGACGATGCCTCGGCGGCGCGAATTTTCGGGGAGCCTACGGAGTCGCCTGAAGTGGACTGGGTGGCGCGGACAGAGGAATCGTTTGCGCCGATTCTGATTGGCCAGAAGTTTTTCATCGCCGCGCCGTGGCGAACCGAACCTACACCACCTGGGCGGATGCGCCTGGAGGTCATGCCGGGCGCGCAGTTCGGCACCGGATATCATCCCTGTACGCAGAAGTGTATCGAGGCGCTCGAGAGGGTCGTGCGGCCGGGGGATTCGGTGCTCGATGTCGGCAGCGGATCGGGGATTCTGGCGATGGCGGCGAAAATGTTGGGTGCGGGCCGCGTGGTCGCGTGTGATATCGACCCGGAGGCTTCGCGGGCGGTCACCTTCTTCGTCGGCAGTGTGGATGCCGTGCGGGACGGATCGTTTGACGTGGTGGTCGCGAACATCAACGAAGACGTGATCGGTTCAATGCGGCCCGATTTCGAGCGCGTGGCTCGGGTGCGGGTGTTGTCGGGGTTTCAGGATGACAACGGAGAGTGGGCGTGCGTGGTGGTGTAGGGCGAGCTTCAGCTCGCCGATTTTCTAAAGCGGAGCTAAAGCTCCACGCAAGCTGAAGCTTGCCCTACATCAAGGGTTTTCCGGCCACTTGTGCTTCGGGTAACGGCGCGAGAGCTCGCGGCGGACTTGCGGGTAGAGGCGCTCCCAGAAACCCGCCAGGTCGGTGGTCACTTGCACGGGGCGGCGATTCGGCGCGAGAAGGTGCACCACAACCGGCGTCCTGCCGATAAGCGGCGTTTCGCGCACGCCGAAGAAGTCTTGCAGGCGCGACTCGATCCACGGGGGCTTGCCGGGTTCGTAGTGCACTTTCACCTCCCGGCCGCCGGGGAGTTTGAGGCGATCGGGCGCGACTCGGTCGAGCTTCGGTGGGCGTAGGGCGGCGAGTACTTCGGCCGCGGTTAGTTCAGAGAAGCTCGTTTTTCGTTCGCAAAGCTTGGCGAGTACGTTGGCGGTGTCGATCTCGATTCCACCGAAGGCGGCCCTCGCCGTGAGTTGCTCGAGTGCGTCTCGGTCGACGAATCGATCCAGGCCGGCTTCGGCAGCTTTCGCGGCGAGCAGGCATGACGCCTCCTCTGTAGGCGGCGCCGGCTGACGCGATTCCTCGATGACGAGTTGATCGTAAAGAAACGCGAAACTTGGTCCACGCGTTCGGCTGTGCGATTCCATTCGAGCGCGGTTTGCTCGACAGCTCCATCCAAAAGCCACTCCGGTTCGATCGGCGCGGCGAGGCGGACCAGCGGCAAGCCGCGGTCACGGCGATCCTCAACGTCGAGCGCGATCAGGAATTCCCAGCGGCAGCCGGGTAAGCGCGCGGAACCGCCGGAGGACAGCAGTAGTTCGCCATCACGGCGGTGGCGAGCGACGCGATCCGGAAACGCGGCGAGCACGGATTGCAGGATGGCGGCATCACTGTCGGCGTGCGCATCACGACCCGGCATCAGCCGCCGGAGCTGATCAAAGATTCGCCGGGTTTGCGGCTGCCAATCCGACTCCGCCAGGTGAAGAAGATCGCCATCGGCCGATCGCTCACCCGCGCTGAGGACCGCAGCGACCGCACAGCCCCTTTCAGGCACGCCTCGGCGTTTCGTCTCGACTAGCAACTTCGCGAGCCGCGGCGGCAAAGGCAACGCCGCCATTTCGGAGCTGACCTGCAAGCGATCGAGCAGTGCGCTCGCGGCCGAGAGCGCTGCGCCGGGCGGCGATGCGAGCCAGCCCAGCCGCTCAACACCCATGGCACGCAGCTGCAGAACAAGCTGCGAGAGCTCACGGCGCTGGATCTCGGGAACATCTGCCTCGGGGCGTTTGTGAAAGTCCTCCGCCGTGTAGAGACGGATGACTCGGCCTGGTGCCGTTCGGCCCGCGCGGCCTGCTCGCTGCGTTGCGGATGCCTGACTCACCCGGCGGACGTCCAGCGACGGAAGGCCGGTCCACGGCGAATCGATCGGAATGCGCGCCAGTCCGCTATCGATCACCGCGGTCACGCCATCGATGGTGATCGAGCTCTCGGCGACGTTCGTCGAGAGAATGACTTTGCGGCGGTCCGCGGGGAAAACGGCCAGGTCTTGCTCCGCGGGGGAAAGATCTCCGTGCAGCGGCAGTACCAGAAGATTGGCGCGAGTGGCGATCCGTTCCATCGCTTTCGCGGCTTTACGGATTTCAGCCGCGCCGGGAAGGAAGACGAGCACGTCGCCGGAGAGTGGATCGCGCAGCAGGCGCTCCATCGCCGCGGCGATTTGTTCTTCGAGCGGGGCGGCGGAGTGCGGTGTGTACTCGATTCTCAGGTCGTGGAGGCGGCCTTCCGAGCGGAGGATCGGGCAGCCGCCCAGGAACTGCGCGATGGGCGCGGCGTCGAGCGTTGCCGACATGACCACAATCCGCAGATCCCTCCGCGCGTTGGTTTGGAGCCGCTTCAGCAAAGCGAGCGCGAGGTCGGTATCGAGATGGCGCTCGTGAAATTCGTCGAGGATCACAGTGCTGGTGCGTGCGAGCTTCGGATCGTTGAGGAGACGTCGCGTGAGGACCCCTTCGGTTAGAAAGCGCAACCGCGTGCGCGAGCTGCTGACATCTTCGAACCGGACTTGATACCCGATCGTCTCGCCCAGCTTCTCTTTGCGCTCCTCCGCCACCCGCCGAGCGGCCATTCGCGCGGCGATGCGGCGGGGTTCGAGGACGAGAATCTCGCCCCGGTTCGAATCGAGCAGCGCCGGCGGAACGCGCGTGGTCTTGCCTGCGCCCGGCGGCGCTTCGATGACAAGATTGAGATTCGTTCGGAGGGATTCGGCGATGCGCGGGAGCAGATCGTCAATCGGAAGCTTCATTCCTCGATGACGGCGCGAATGGTTTCCGGCGCGTTTCCTTCGAATCGGTTGTTGACGAAGATGTAGGCGGCCTTTCGCTCTTCGCGCATCCGCTCGATCACTCGGCGCAGCGCTTCTCGCCCTTCCGGATTTTCGTCACGAAGCTCGCGGTAGGGCTGGAACTGCTCGACCGCTTGCTCGTAGGCTCGGCCAGGCTGCAGCAACGCTCGGACGACTGTGAAATCGGCTTCCAGCGTGCCCGGAATCGCCATCTGCTCGGCCAGCGGAGGCATGCGCGTCCAGGAGTTCAGGACGTGCGCGACGCGGTGTGCTCGCAGGCAGTCAAAGTATCGTGGCTGGAGATACTCACGATTGCGAACCTCGACCGAGTAGCGGAATCCAGCGGGCAACGCGCTCAGCAAGGGATCGATATGGCTCACGAATTCGTGCGGAGACGCGCCGCGGGCGCCGAATTCGAAGATCAGTGCGGCGATGCGATCGCGATACGGCTCCAGCGGCTCCAGAAACAGGGCTGCCAACGCGTTGGCGTTCAGATAGGAATCGTTCGCCATGCCTGCGCGAGCGCCGTACCGAGGGTGCTTCGGAAATACCTCCACAGTTACCTCCTCCGGCACTTTCAGCACGAACTTCAGCGAGGGCGGCGCGCCGCTGAACAACTTGTGCCAGAACTCGGACGTGGGGAATTGATAAAAAGAGAAGTCTCCGCAAACAATGGGAAATGTTTCGGCGAACTCCGCGAGGCACTCCTGCTCGAAGCGCTTCTGCGAGAATCGGCCGCGCGTCATGTATCGGTCGCGCGAGTAAATCTGGCCAAGCCAGCCTTCGTACTTCCAGGAGCTCGTTCCGATCCAGATGTTCTCCGCAGAGAGCGCCTTTAGACGTCGAGCAAGTTGCGCTCGGTTGAAAGTCGAAGGCGGATCGAAAAGTGGCAGCGTGGACATCTTGGGGAGCTTTCTCCTGTGGGGCAGGCTCGCGGCCTGCGGCGGGCTCTCAGCCCGCCTGGACGATTACGAGAAACACGACTAGGCGGCCTGGGAGGCCGCCGCAGGGCGAGGACCTGCCCCCCCACGACTAACTCAATACGCGTGAGCGGAGCGGTTATAGTACGGATCGGCACCGGCTTCGATCACACCGCTGGACAACAGCTTGATCAGGACCGGGGCGGCACCGTTGTTATAGCGCGATACCCAGTTCGTGAGGTGGCCGCGAGAGGTCAGCTCCTGGTAAACCTGGGGTGAGATCCGCTCGTCGAGGTGCAGATCCCCGAGGCTCCAGGCGTGATTATCGAGGCTCGCGACCAGGTGGCGGGTGGAGAATCGCGGCATCTCGATCGCGGTCTGCGCGTTCATGTTGAAATCGGTGACGTTCATCAGGATCTGGAGCAGCGCCTGCTCCTGGTTGTCGGCGCCGGGCGTCGACAGAGCGAGGAACGGCTTGCCATCGGGCTGGGTCACCAGCGTCGGGCTGAGCGTAACGCGAGGACGCTTTCCTCCCGCGAGTTCGTTCGGATGTCCGGGGGTCAGGACGAAGCTTTGGGCGCGTTGTGTCAAGGGAATGCCGGTATCGCCGGCGATCACGCTAGGGAGCCACGCGCCGGATGGGGTCGCGGAAAACACCATACCGTCCTTGTCGATCGCATCGACGCAGGTCGTATCGTGCGCCATCAGCGCGTCATCGATCTTGTAGTACGCCATTTCCGCGGTCGCGGGATGCTTCCCTACACGGCCATTGATCGTGCCGGGACGGAATTCGAGCGACGCTTTGGCCGTGATCAGCTTGCGGCGCTCCGCGGCGTATTCCTTCGAAAGCAGCACGCCGCCTTCGACGCGGCCGAACTTAGGATCGCCGTAGTAGGTGTCGCGATCCGCGTAAGCCAGCTTCAAGGCTTCCGCCTGACGGTGAATGTACTCGGCCGAATTGTGCTGAACTTTACTGTCGTAGCCGTCCAGGATGTTCAGCGCTTCGAGCATCGCGGGGCCTTGGCTCCAAAAACCCGGTTTGTACACGATGTAGCCGCGGAAGGTGGTTGAGACAGGATCTTCCGGCGCGACCTTGAATGCGGCCATGTCCTCATAGCGGATCAGACCGTTGTTGGCTTTGCTGAACGCGTCGATTTTCTTCGCGATCGGGCCGCGATAGAAATAATCGCGGACCGCGTCGATCGCCGCCTGGCGTGTTGCGCCCGCTGCGAGAGCCTTCTTCTCGGCGGCAGCCATGGCTCGCAGAGTAGCGGCGGTGTCGGGCTGGCGGAAGATTTCGCCGACGCGGGGGGCTCGGCCCTCCGGCATGAAATGCGCTTTCGAAGTCGGCCACAGCTCGAAGAACTGGCGGCTGTTTGCGATCGTCGCGGCGCGCATTTCGTCAATTGCATAGCCGTCGGCAAGTTCTATTGCGGACTGGATCACTTCGTTGAACGACTTCGTGCCAAACTCGCGCAGCGCAACCAGACCGGCTTCGACCATGCCCGGCACGAGCGCAGGAAGCAGGCCGGCGGTCGGGACAATATTCTTTAAGGCGGGGCCAGGATCGCGTTCCGTGATCTCGCCCGGCTGCATTCTGCGATTGCGGAAGAAGTCTGCCGTGGCGAGCTTGGGCATTGTGCCGACGCCCGCGATGGAGTGAACCTTGCCGTCCTTCGTTCGAATCAGGATCGGAGCTTCGCCGCCCATGCCGAAGTGGGAAAGCTCGGTGACAGAAGCGGCGAACATCGTGGTCACGCCGACGTCCACGGCGTTGCCGCCGCGATAGTACATGCGCATCCCGGCCTCAGTGGCGTACTCGCTGCCGGCCGCGACTGCGCCTCGCGTCCCGCGAACCGCCTGCCGCAATTGCTGGAACTGCTGCATGCGCGGCTGCTGAGCGATCGCTGTAACCGTAAGAAGTAAAAACGCGAGAGATTTTCGTATCATTGGAGTGCTCGGCCTCATTATAATGGTTCCGGAATGCCCCCTGAATCGGTCACGGGCCCCGAACTGGCAGCAAATCTACCCGAGGACGCCGAACCAATGCTGTTCTGCCCCGTATGCAGCCGGCGTCTGGCAGAGCACAAGTGCAAGCTGTTTTGCGAGCAGTGCGGGTATTATATGAGCTGCGCGGATTACTACTGACGCGATGAGCGATCTCTCAGATCTTCTCGAAAGATTCCGGCGCGGAGCGGAGCTGCTCGCCGTGGGGACCACGGGTGTGGCTGGGCCCGAGCTCGACTTTAAAGCTGAAGGCGCGCATCTGAGCATTCGCCAGATTGTTTGTCACCTTTCGGACGCCGAGGCGGTCGCGGTGATGCGATATCGGCAGGTGATCGCGGAGGACAATCCAACACTTCCGTTTTTCGACGATGATGCGTGGGCCGTGAAGCTCGATTACGCGCGGCGGAAGCTGTCGCAGCCTCTCGAAACATTCCGGCGGTTGCGCACGGAAAACTACGAGCTGCTGAAAGAAATGCCCGAATCGACGTTTGAGCGCACCGGCAATCACACCAAGGATGGACCGCTCACCCTGCGCCAGCTTGTGGAATGGAACGCCGGGCACCTGGAAGGCCACGTGCGCGAAATTCAAGGCATTCGCACGGCATATCGCGAGCACCGCGCCCGCCAAGCCGCCTCGCGCGCCGTGCCAGTTTCTCAAGAAGCTCCGTGAGCGAGCCACAAGGATTCACCTGCAATTTATGCGGGGCGGAGTGTCCGCCCTTACCGCCGAACACGGGCCGCGAAGTGGAGAGCTGCCCGGCCTGCAAGTCCACCGTGCGATTGCGCGGCATCATAGCGCTGCTTTCGCGGGAGTTGTTCGACGCGCCGCTGGCGCTGCCCGATTTCCCGCTGCTCAAGAGCGTGCGCGCCGCGGGCATGAGCGATCCGCCGGAGCTCGCTTCGCCTCTCACAAAAATCTTCGACTATACCAACACCTTCTATCACCAGCCGCCGCGCCTCGATATCACGCAGCCCGAGGGAACCGAGCTCGGCCGCTACGATTTCATTCTTTCGAGCGAGGTGATGGAGCACGTTCCCGGACCCGTCGAGCATTCGTTCCGCAATCTGTACCGGATGCTCAAGCCGGACGGGTTCTTGGTTCTTACCGTGCCGTACCGTATTGACGGCAAGACCATCGAACACTTTACGGAGCTGCACGAGTACACGCTGGCGAAACTAGGCGGCCGCACCATGTTGGTAAACCGGCGCCGGGATGGGACCGTCGAAGTGTTCGACAATCTTTGCTTCCACGGCGGCGATGGCTCGACTTTGGAGATGCGGGTATTTTCCGAAGAATCGCTCAAGGACGTGCTGATCAGAGCCGGGTTCAGCGACGTTCATATTGCTTCGGAGAATGTGCCCGAGTTCGGTGTACTCCATTCGGATGCCTGGTCGCTTCCGCTGGTCGCCCGCAAGGCGCCACACAGAGTAGCGGTGCGCGATATCGCGCTCGCCTACCGCGACGCTCGCCGCCGCTTGCACACTGTCGAACGGCAGCTCTGCTCGCTCGAAAGCGACTACCAGAAGTACATCGAATTCCACCAGCGCTCACAAAAAGAAATGGAACGCGATCTCGCGGATCGAACCGAGTGGGCGCGCAAAATGGAATCCGATCTCGAGGAGCGCACCAAGTGGGCGCATTCGCTCGAGAAGGAAAACGAAGAGTCGCTGCGGGAGTTCCATCGCGTCCAGGCGTCCGAGACAGAGGCGTGGGAAAAGATAAAGGCGCTGGAGCGCGATCTTGCCGCGAATCAGGCAGCCCTGGATCGCTTGCGCCGCAGACTCTGGACCCGGGTGGGCCGCAGGCTCGGCGTCGCAGAATAATCGGCAACCGCCGAGCGCTGAGGTCATCTAAAGTTGTGGGGCAAGCTTCAGCTCGCCAGCGCGTTTGGAGAGAAAACCGGGCAGGCTGAAGCCTGCCGCAAGCTAAAGCTTGCCCAACGAAGGGGACGGCGTGAAAGTTGTGATCGTCGGCGGAGGTTTTGGCGGGCTGAATGCCGCCAAGTCCATCAGCAAGCTGCCGGTCGATATCACTCTCATCGATCGGCGCAATTTTCACTTATTCCAGCCCTTGCTCTACCAGGTCGCGACCGGCGGCCTTTCGCCCGGCGACATTGCCGCGCCGCTAAGGAGCGTCCTCAGCGGACACAAGAATGTAACGGTGCTTCTCGAAGAAGCCGTCCGGATCGACCCGGATGCGCGCGTGTTAGTGACGAACAACTCCACAGTTCCGTACGACGTTGTGATCCTCGCCACGGGCGCACAGGATCAGTATTACGGCCACCCCGAATGGGCGCAGTTCGCGCCGCCTTTGAAAACAATCGAGGACGCGACTGAAATCCGGCGTCGAATTCTCGCAGCCTTCGAGAATGCAGAGAACGAACCCGACCCCATGGCGCGGCGGGAGTGGCTGAAGTTTGTCGTGGTGGGCGGAGGCCCAACCGGTGTCGAACTCGCCGGCGCAATCGCCGAGATCGCCAACGACACTCTGCGCAACGATTTTCGAAGAATCCATCCGGAAGAAGCAGAGATTCTGCTGGTCGACGGCTCCGATCGTATTCTTCCCACGTTCCATCCAGAACTCTCGGATCGCGCGGAGCGTTCGCTGATTAAGCTTGGCGTTCGAACACGCACGGGCCTGCGGGTGACGGAGATCAACGAGGAAGGAGTAAAGATTCAGTCGCCGCACGGCGAAGAACATATTCGCGCGAAAACGATTTTGTGGGCCGCGGGAGTGCAGGTTTCGGCGATCGTCCGGCGGCTCGCGCAGACCCTGCACGCGGAGACGGATCGCCTGGGCAGGATCAAAGTCGCCCCGGATTTGTCAGTTCCCGGTCATCCCGAGATTCTGGTCATCGGAGATATCGCGTTTTGTGTACAGAAGAACGAGGCTTTGCCCGGAATGTGCCCGGTCGCGATGCAGCAGGGCTGGTTCACGGCGAAAGTAGTCGAGGCGGACCTTAAGGGAAAGCCGCGGCCGGAATTTCATTACTGGAACAAGGGTGTCATGGCGACCATCGGGCGCAAGGCCGCGGTCGCGGATCTGGGCTGGATTCGGTTCGGAGGCGTGCTCGCCTGGCTCGCGTGGTTGTTCCTGCATTTGCTCTATCTCGTCTCGCACCGAAGTAAGGTTATCGTGGCGATCCAGTGGGCATTTCAATACTTCACGTTCAATCGCGGCGCCCGGCTCATAACTTCTTCGTGGCACACGCCGCCGTGCGACTAAGGGATTTGCTCTAAACTTCGGACGTTTACGGACCGATATAGGAAGAGAAGCCATGCTGGTCCCTCCCACTGTCTCCCCCGACGGGTCGCAGGCGTCCGCGGACCCCGCGCCCGCTGGGAACGACGCGCAATCGAATGAAATCAAGCGCGCGGCCGGGACGTTCCTGGCGTGCCTGAATCACGAAATTCGCACGCCCCTGAGCGGAATCATGGGCATGGTCGACCTGCTGCTCGAAACGCCCCTCGACGAAGAACAGAAGGACTACGCAAATTCTTTCCAGCACAGTGGGATCCGAAGCTTGGAATTCACGTGACTTGAAGTCGCGGC
>JADMIO010991030.1_pt1 | contig 28473 bp, 20 predicted proteins | sample 8958161 | NCBI WGS metagenome assembly JADMIO01 (sample SAMN16585339, study PRJNA669376) | soil metagenome | isolation source: Crop rotation soil | place: USA: Cullars Rotation, Alabama | collected 2011 | reverse complement strand
CGCCACCCTGGCCTATGAAGGTCCCGCCACGTTTGGCTCCGCTTCGCGAGTCGACGCGGCGGAAGGAGCGACGGTTCGTTATCAGGGCGGCAGCGCCTTGAATTTCCTGCCCGGTTCCCAATTCACGGGCGCCGGTGTCAATCGCATTACCGGCGGCGTCACGTTCGGCGGCGCGATCAACCTGCCGAATTTTGAACTCTCCACCGGCGGCAGCCTCTACGGCGCCTTCACCAACATCGGCGTCATGAACTGGACCGGCGGACTCTTCTCCGGCGAACTGACGGTCGCGCTGGGCGGCGTTCTCAATTTGAGCGGCAGCGCTGAAAAGCTACTGACCAGCAGTTCCATCCACAACAGCGGCGTTATTAACTGGGGAGGAACCGGCGCAATCGTGGCTTCTTCAGGCGTGATCAGCAATCGCACCGGCGCCATCTTCAATATCTCCGGCGACGCAAGTTTCACCTCTCGCGATGGCGGCTTCGCTCGTTTTGACAACTCCGGGCTGGTCCGCAAGACCGGCGGCGCAGGCCTGGCTCTTTTCGATGGCTCAACCGAGTTCAACAACAACGCGGTAGTGGAAATTCAAAACGGCTCCCTGGCCTGGCGCGGCTTTTTGGCGCAAAACGGCACCGTCCGCGTCCTCGCCGGCGCCACCCTGGTCTACGAAGGCGCGGCGACTTTTGGCGCCGCTTCCCGCGTGGATGCCGCAGAAGGGGCCATCGTCCGCTATCAGGCCGGCAGCCTTGCCTACGCGCCCGGCTCGCAAGTCACCGGCCCCGGACTCAACCGGGTGACCGGTCCGATCATCTTGAATGGCGCAGTCAATTTCCCAAACTTCGAACTGACCGCGTCGGGCAACCTTTTCGGTGCGTTCATCAACACCGGCTCCATGAGCTGGAGTGGCGGAACGCTCTCCGGCGAGATTTCCATCGCGCTGGGAGGGTCCTTAAATTTGATCGGCGGCGCCGAAAAAGTTTTTTCCAACGGAACCATTATCAACCTCGGGGTGGTGAATTGGGGCGGCTCCGGGCCCATCGTCGCGTCGGGCGGCGCGATCACCAATCGAGCCGGCGCTGTGTTCACCATCCTCAGCGACACCAACGGCAGCTTTGCCCGCTTTGACAACGCTGGCATGGTCCGAAAAGTGAGCGGCGCCGGAACCACCATTCTCGACACCTCCACCGAATTCAACAACACCGGCGTCGTGGAAATCCAAACCGGCGCTTTGATCTGGAGGGGCGGCCTGGCCCAGAATGGCACCGTGCGTGTCCTCGCCGGCGCCACCATGATTTACGAAGGCGCAGCGAATTTCGGCGTCAACTCGCGCGTTGACGCGGCGGAGACTGCGATCGTTCGCTATCATAACGGCAGCCTCAATTTCGCCCCTGGCTCTCAAGTCACCGGCGCCGGCGCCAATCGTGTCATCGGCTCCGTCTCCATCAGCGGCGTCGCCAACCTGCCGAACTTCGAACTCCCCGCCGGAAGCAGTTTGTCGGGCGACTTTATGAACACCGGCGCGATGATTTGGAGCGGCGGCACGCTTTCTGGAACGCTCACCATCGCTCCCGGCGCGGCCTTAAACCTCACCGGCAGCGCTGAAAAACTGCTGGCGACCGGCGCCATCCTCAACTCCGGTGTGGTCAATTGGGGCGGCTCCGGGTCCATCTCCGCTCTCGGTGGAGCCTTTACCAATCGCACTGGAGCCCTCTTCAACATTCTCAGCGACACCAACGCGAGCTTCGCGCGTTTTGACAACGCGGGCATGGTCCGCAAAACCAGCAGCTCCGGGGTCACCGTCATCGACAACGCCACCGAGTTCAGCAACGCCGGAGTTGTCGAAGTGCAGAGCGGCACGCTGATCTTTCGCGGCGCCCTCGCCCAGAACGCCACCATGCGGGCGCTTCCTGGAGCCGCTTTGGCTTTCGAATGCAACGCTATTTTCGGCCCCGCGTCGCGCGTCGACGCCGCGGAGGGCGCAACGATTCGCTATAATAGCGGCAGCCTGACCTTCGCGCTGGGTTCGCAGGTAACGGGCATCGCCTCGGTCAATCGAGTCGCCGGCAACGTCACGTTCAACGGGGTCTTGAACCTGCCCAACTTTGAGTTGCCGACCGGCGGCTCCCTCTCCGGCGTTTTCACCAACGCGGGCACGATGAACTGGACGGGCGGGACTCTTTCCGGCGTCCTGACCGTAGCCCCCGGGGCCACGTTGAACCTCAGTGGCGCTGCCGAAAAACTTCTCTCCAGCGGCACCATTGTGAACGGGGGAACCATCAATTGGAGCGGCGCGGGCGCTCTTGCCGCGCAGACCGGAACGGTCAGCAACCGCGCCGGGGCCCAATTCAACATTCTCAATGACGCTACCGGCAACTTCGCGCGCTTCGACAACGCGGGCGTCGTGCGCAAGAGCGCCAGCCCCGGGACGACGCTGTTGGACAGCTCGATCGAATTTAACAATACCGGAATGATTGAAGTTCAGACCGGCACACTCGTTTGGAAAGGCGGCCTTGCGCACCACGGCACGATGCGCGCGTTTTCCGGCGCGGCCGTGGTTTACGAAGGCGCGGCGACTTTTGGCCCCAGCTCCCGTGTGGATGCGGCCGACGGAGCGACAGTTCGTTACCAAAGCGGCAGTCTCAATTTTGCCCCCGGCTCGCAAGTCACCGGAGCCGGCGTCAATCGCGTGACGGGCCCCATCACAATGGGCGGCGTCTTAAACGCGCCCAACATCGAGTTGCCCTCCGGCGGCAGCGTCAATGGAACCTTCACCAACGCGGGAACCATTATCTGGACCGGTGGGATTCTGGCCGGCGTCGTGACGGTGGCGCCAACCGGCCTTTTAAACATCACCGGCGCGGCGGACAAGATCCTCTCCAGCGGAGCCATCCTCAATGGCGGCGTCGTTAATTGGGGAGGCCCCGGGCGCATCGAAGCTTTCGGCGGCGCCATGAGCAATCGATTCGGCGCCATCTTCAACATCCTCAACAATACCAACGCCAGCTTCGGACGCTTCCATAACGCCGGCGTGGTTCGCAAAAGCGCCAACGTCGGAACCGCCATTTTCAATGTCTCCAGCGAATTCTATAATGCCGGCTCCATCGACGTTCAAACCGGCACGCTGACGTTCAATGGCGTCTTCACGCAAGGCAGCAACGGCCAAATCGATGTGCAAATCAACGGACTTCCGTCGAGCGCCTTGAACACTCGCTGCATCGTGAACGGAACCGCGGCGCTGGCCGGAACGCTCAGAGCCAGTTTTTCGGAGAAGTTTACGCCCTCGTTCGGCGATTCATTTTCTGTCTTTGCGTTTCAATTGCGCAGCGGAAACTTCGATGGCGTCATCGTTCCCACGGTTCGCAATGGACTGAAGATCACCTCCGCGCAGTTCCCCACCGAACTTCGACTCCTCGCGGTCTCTGCTGACGACAACAGTAATTTCCGGCTCGGCCGCACTGCCGAAGGCCACGTCGATCTCCGTTTCATCGGCGATGTCAGCAAAACCTACCGTGTTCAACACACCACCAACTTCGTCGAGTGGTTTGATCTCGCTCCCGTCTCGACCAGCGACGGACTCTTTCGCATGGTCGACGCCAACGGCTTCAACGCCCAGCGCCGATTTTATCGCGCGATCACCCCGTAATCCGGTTATCGGCGCCGCAGTAGTCTTTTCCATTGCTCGCAAATTCATAGTTGCGGGTGCGCCGCCTATAACTTTACGCGCTTAAGAAAAAGTCCGTCCAAACTTCCATCCCTCGGCCCCCTGTTGTGTCACGCCGAATGAGCGAGATTATTGTGTTGGAGGGCGGTTTTCCATTAACAACAATGCCACGCCGCCTTCTCCACGACACGCCGTTCAGGGCAACTTGCCTGGGCGGCTTTTTGTATATTTCCGATTGCTCACATTTTCCCAACTGATATTGTCGCGACAATTCAGCCAAGGACCGGAGCAATCTCTTATGTTTCTAAAACGCATTTTCCTTCTTTGCGCCCTGTTAACAGCCACTTCGTTGCAGGCCGGCATTATCACCAACGTCGTCATCAGCGAAGTTTCATCCCAATTCACCTCCGGCGCAGATCGCCGCCACGCCACCAACCTGGTCAACGGAACCGGCCTCTTTGGCGATGTCCACACCGCCATCCCGCAAGGCTCGATGTGGCTCAGTTCGCCGACCACCGCCGGTTCCGTCGAGCAGCAGTTCGTGACGTTCGATCTCGGACAGATTCATAATCTAAGCCAAATCCGCGTTTGGAATTACAACGAGGCCGCCAGCGGCGCGAATATTCTGACTCGGCGCGGCGTGCAATTCGCCGACATCGCCATCGCCGGCGAAGATTTCATCTTCACCACGAACAAGTCCAACCAGCTCATTCGGCGAGCCACGGGAACCTTCACGAATTTTTTTGATGTGATCGACATGGCCGGCGCCTCCGCCCGTTACGTGCGCATCAATGTCCGGAGCAATTATCTGGAAGCGGCCGATTATCGCGTCGGTCTCAGCAAAGTTCTGTTCGTTGACAACGCCCTCGCCCCCGCGATCAAAAGCGCGCGCCGAAGCTTCTCCGGCGACCGCGTGACGGTCCAGTTCGCCGAAGCGATGGGCCCGGGCGCCACCAACAGCGCCAACTACACCATTTCCGGCGGAGCCACCGCCATCACCGTTACCAACGCCGATTATCATGTCTTCAAGGACGCCGTCGTGCTTCGCCTGTCCGCTCCTTTAAAGACCAATGAAGTTTACACGCTGACGGCCAGAAACATTCCCGATGCCGCCGGCCTCTCCTTCATCACGAACGCAGCGCTGCAAATCGATTCCGACCTTATGGTTTGGCTCAAGGCCGACGATGGCATCACCGCCGACCCAGGCGGCCTCGTCAGCGAATGGCGCGATCAGTCCGGTCATCTGAACAATGCGGTTCAGGTTGATCCCGCGGCCCAACCGACCAAGCTCGACAATGCCGTCACCAACAAACCCGCGGTCCACTTCGATGGCGCCACGCAATTTTTGGAAGTTCCCTTTAACGATTCGACCGTCGCCGATCGCGATTTGACGTTGTATCTTGTTTTAAGTTTTGACCTCGCCAACACGTTTCAATTTCAAGGCCCCATCGGCATCAACAACGTCAATATCCCCGCGTCGTTCGATCTGTATTTAAATCGAGGCAATCCCATCAATCAAACGCCACGCTTCACCTTTTTGCGCGGCAACGGCAGCGCCAATCAATCCTTCCAGGGCCAGGCCAGCCCCACGACCAACCAGTTTTACATCCTCTCCGTGGTCATGCGCGGCACCAACGCCACCATGTATCTCAACGGGAATTTCAACGGCAGCGCGACTCTTCTCCCTGGATTACAAACCGTCGCCAACTCGATTCGCCTCGGTTTGCGCCAGGATAACGGCACACGTTTCCAAGGATCCATCGCTGAAACCATGATCTTCAACGGCTCCGTTTCCGATGCCGAACGCGCCAACCTCGATCAATATCTCGGAACAAAATACGGCATCAACGTTGTGGCCCTGGAATTCACCCGCCAACCGCTGGGCTCCACCATTGAGGCCGGCCAAAACGCGTTCTTCACGGCGCGCGCCCAGTCCGGCTCGCCGATTATCAATTACCAATGGCAGAGCAACAGCGTGAATATCGCCGGCGCCACCAACACCACCTATCGCACCCCTTTCCTGACCACGCCCGGGAACGTGACCTACCGCGTGGTGGCGACGACTCCGTTGGGTGTCAGCCTCACCAGCAGCAACGCTGCCGTCACTGTCACCGCGGACACCACTTTGCCGACGGTCAGCTCTGTGACTCGAACCACGAATTCTCAACAATTGCTCATCACTTTCTCCGAACCGGTCACCATCGCGAGCGCGACGAACCTGAGCCGTTACGCTCTGGATAACGGCGCCACTGTCACCAACGTCCTCATGGCGGCGATTGGCAACCAGGCCGTTCTCGAGACCTCCGGCTTAACCACAAATGTTCATCGCTTCGCCGCCGCTGGAGTCATCGACCTGGCTGGCCGCGAAATGATTCTTTCGACCAATCTCGTTTTGCCGGCCAATCTCTCATTATGGCTTCGCGCCGATGTTGGAACCTTTCTCGACGGCTCCAACCTCCTGCGCCAATGGAACGATCAAGGCCCCAACGGCAATCACGCCGTCCAATTTAATGCGGCCAATCGTCCGGCCGTGACCGCCGGTTCGATCAACTCCAATCCCAGCGTCACCTTCGATGGCGCAGACGATTACCTCGAAGCGTTCTCCACCCCGAGCCTCGCCATCACCAATGACCTCAGTATTTATGTTGTGGCCAACTTCACTGATTTCGCGACGTTCCGCGGCATCCTCGGCAAGACCGCCGGCAATCTGCCCGGCCCGTATGACTTCTATGCGCTCAATGGGACCGGCCAGCCCCGCATTTATCGTGGCAATGGCGCAGCCGCGAACGCCACGATCACCGCGACCGCCGGCGCCACCTCGGGCCTGCCGCATGTGATCACCATGGTCATGCAATCGACCAACGTTAGCCACTTCCTCAACGGCCGTCCCAACGGCGCGGGCGTGCTGAACACCACCATCGCCGACGCTGGAACATCCCTCAAAATCGGCAATCGCGACGATCTTGCTCTCCCCATGAAAGGCGAGATCGCCGAAATCCTCATCTTCAACAGCGGCCTCACCGCCAACGACCGCCGCGGCATCGACACGTATCTCGGCTTAAAATACTTCCCCTTCGCCATCACGGAACAACCCGTGCCCGTCGCCACTACTGAAGGTTTGACCGCCAGCTTCCAGGTCAGCGCCAGCGCCGGCGGCGCCGTCTTCAATTATCAATGGCAACGCAACGAAACGGATATCCCCGGCGCCAACCAAGCCACCTACACAACGCCGATTCTGTCTCAAACCAACAACAACGACCGCTATCGCGTCCTCATTTCCGCTCTAGGAATGGCCACTGTTGCCAGCGATACCGCCACGCTCTCGGTCGCGGCCGATCAGACCGCGCCCACGGTTGTTTCTGTGGGACGCAGCATTTGGAATCCGTCCCAGCTCGTGGTCGTGTTTTCGGAAAACGTTCTGGCATCCCTGGCCACGCAAAAAGCCAACTTCACCCTAAACAACGGCGCCATCGTTACCAACGCCGTCATGGGCCCCTCCTCCAACACCGTCATTCTTGGGACAACCGGACTGACCCCGGGAACCGCTTTTGAACTGACCGTTCAAAACTTGAAGGACCTTTTCAACAACACGATCGTCACTGCCGGCACAGCGGTGGGCGTTTATCCAAATTCAATCGCCCTTTGGCTGCGGGCGGATGCCGGTCTGACGCACGATGCCGGCCTGATTTCCACTTGGCTGGATCAATCTGGAAACGCCAACAACGCCGTCGCGGTCAGTCCTGAGATCGCTCCGACCGTTGTGACTAATCTTCTCAACGACGCGCCCGCGGTGAATTTCAATGGCACCAACCAATACCTTGTCATTTTCAATTCGCCAACCATCTCAATTGTCGGCGACATGACCATCTACGCCGTCGCTCAGTTCCGCAGTTTCCAAGGCGCCGCCGCCGTCGGCCTTATCGGCAAAACCGCTGGAACAGCGGGCAACATTCCTGCCCCCTTTGACTATTATCTCACCACCGCCGGCCTCCCCAATTTCCTGCGCGGCAACGGCACGCAAAGCGGAGGCGCCGCCGGACAAACTGCTCCCACGCTTGGAGCGCCGCATCTTCTTTCTGTGACCATGCGCGGCACGCAGGTCAACCATTACCTCGACGCTCAACCCAATGGCGCCGGCGCCATCACCGCCGCCATTGGGGACAGCTTCTCCGATGTTGGCCTTGGCACGCGCACCGATCTCGCCACCAAAATGAATGGCGACCTGCAGGAAATTCTTGTTTTTAGCTCCGCCCTCTCCGACGCGGACCGCGCTTCTCTCGATCAATATCTCGGGACGAAATACGAAATTCTCACCACGCCTTTGCCAAAACTGGTTGCCATCAAAACGGCCACCGACCTGCAACTCAGTTGGCCCGCTGAAAGCCAGGGCTTCGCGCTGCAAGCCAACCCGAACCTTTCCAATTCCAACGGTTGGACCAACGTGACCTCGACAGTCACCACCGCCAATGGGATTAATACCGTGTCGGTTCCCTTGGGAACCGGTAATCAATTTTTCCGGTTGATCCATGTCGCCAACCCTTAATACGCGGCGGCCCACTCAGGGCTTTACGCTCATCGAACTCCTCGTCGTGATCGCGATCATCGCGATCCTCGCCGGCATACTTTTGCCCGCGCTCGCCAAGGCCAAGGCCAAAGGCCAGGCCACGTTCTGCATGAACAACCTGAAGCAACTGCAAATTTGCTTCAACATGTACGCGCTCGACTACGACGACCGCGTCCCTCCCAACGGCGCCAGCTCTCTGGCGAGCCTCCCCAACGCCTGGGTGGTCGGCAATCCAAAAACCGATCTCACCACGACCAACATTCAAAACGGCCTCCTCTTCAAATACAATTCGTCCGTTGGCCTGTACGTTTGTCCGGCCGACCGCTCCAAAACGTATCCATCGATGTCGTCGCCAAAAGGCATTCCCCGCAATCGCACCTACTCCATCGATTACATCGTCGGCGGCGCCACCGAGGTCGGCCCGATTCCCGATGCCATTATCAAAACCACGCAGATACTCAACCCGCCCCCCGTCAACAAGTCCGTCTTCTGGGAAGAAGACCCGCGCAGCATTGATAACGGCGCCCTCGGCATCGCCCGCGGCGGCGCGCCCGTCTGGTGGAATCTCCCCGCCAGCCATCACAACAACGCCTGCGAAATCTCCTTCGCCGATGGCCACGCCGAAATTTGGAAATGGAAAGGCAAAACCGTCCAGGCCGTCGGCTTTCCGGACCCCGGACCCGGCGTCGCCATGAACATTCCCGCCGACCCGAACGACATCGATCTGCGCAAAGTCCAGGCTTCTTCAGTATGGTGACCGAGAGACTCCGCTGCCGGCGTATGCTACGTTCGCGCCATGCGACAGGGAGCTTCTAAATCCACGCGGGCCAACGCGATTCTGTCTTTGGTTGGCAACACGCCGATCGTTCCCTTGGAAATCGACGGCTATCGCATCCATGCCAAGTGCGAATTCCGCAACCCCAGCGGCAGCATCAAGGATCGTTTTGCCAAAGCCGTCCTGATCGACGCCGAACTCCGCGGTCTTCTCCAACCCGACTCCATCATTCTCGAATGTTCCAGCGGCAACACCGGCATCGCCATGTCCATGGTCGGCGCCGCGATGGGCTACCCCGTCACCATCCTTATGTCCAGCGGCGCCAGCGAAGAACGTCGCCTCCTCATCCGCCAACTCGGCGCCAACTTAATTTTGTTCGAAAGCGAAGGCCGCTACCAAACCGGCATCGAAATGTCCCGGCAGATGGCCGCCCAAGACGGCCGATACTTCCTCCCCCGCCAATTCGAAAATCCCATCAACGTCATCGACCACGACCTGTTCACCGGCGGTGAAATCGTCGAACAAATCAAATCGCCCATCGACGCCTTCGTGACCGGCTTCGGCACCGGCGGAACCCTCGGCGGCTGCGGCAAGGCCATCAAGCGCAAATATCCCAACGCCCGCATCGTCGCCATGGAACCCGCCGAACAGGCTCTTCTCGCCGGCGAAATGCCCTGCTGCCATCTCATCGAAGGAGTAGCGGACGGTTTTATCCCCGAACTCCTCCGCGACGCCCCGCTCGACGCTCGCCTCGAAGTCACCAGCGCCGACGCCGTCCAAATGACCCAACGCCTCCACCGCGAATACGGCCTCCTCGTCGGCACCTCCTCCGGCGCCAACGTCGTCGCCGCCCTCCAGCTCGCGCGCGAACTGGGCCAAGACGCCACCGTCGTCACTCTGCTTTGCGACCGCGCCGAACGCTACTTCAGCACCCACCTCTTCGATCCCGCCCGTCCGCTCCCTTAATTTCAACCCCGCGTTGATCCCCAATCATTTCGCTGCCATCGCCTTCGACCCCACCGCCATCCGCCGCGCGATATATTCGCGGACCTTCGGAATTTTGGCGCTCTTCAACAGCGCCGTGGCTTTGGCCGTGTCGCTGCCGACCGATCCCTCCGCCGCGAACCAATACATCAAGGGCAAATTATGGTCCTGCGCGTCTTCTCCATGGCTCAACAGCGCCGTCACGGTATCCCAACGCTTTTCGACTGGCGTCCGCAACATCCCCGACGCCAGGTAAAGGCGCACGATCGGCGAAGCATCCTCCTTCGCCATTGCCGCAAATTTCTTCAACGCCGCATCGCTCGGATTCTTCCCCTCAGACAAAAACTGGATCGTAAACGCCCGCACGTATTCGCTCTTGTGGTTCAACAAGTCTATCGCCGTCTTCTCGTCCAACCCTCCCGTCACCTGCAACGCCCAGAGCCCTCGCATCTGCCGATGATCCGGCGCATTGCTGTTGATAATCTTGAGCAACCCCTTATGCACCTCCGCATTCCCGCCGCGCTCCTGCAAAATTCGCCGCGCATGCCGGACGTAAAAATCGTTCGGATGCAATTGCAGTTCCACCAACTCGGCGTCCGTCTTTTTCGTCAGATCAACCTGCGTCCCCTTTTTGTCGCCGTAAACCAATTTGAAAATCCGTCCATTCGACCGGTCGTGCCCGGCCTCGTTGTTATGGTGGCATTGATTCTTGTCGTACCAATCAATCATGAACATCTGACCATCCTGGTCGGTGAGCATGTTAATGATTTGCGACCAGCGATCGTTGAAATTGATGAAGTCCGGCCCATGCTTCGCGACATAACCCGATCCACTTTTTTCCAACACATCCATGTTCAACCGCTGCCCATGGATATTGTTCATGAACACCTTCCCCTCATAATTCGGCCACGCCCCGCCCTGGTAAACCAGCAACCCCGCGTGCGCATGCCCCCCGCCAGCCGCGTCGCTCCGTCCATTCGCCGCATGCGGACCCTGCGTGCCGGTATAATGAAAATGGTCCGCAATCGTTTTAATCTCCCCGTAAGTATTCGGATTGAAACTCGTCCCTGCCTGTCGCTCATACCGCGCCCCATGAATCATGTGGAAGAAATGCGGAATCACGCACGCTTCGATATGCGCCTGCCCGTATTGATCGAAATCGATTCCCCACGGATTACTCGTCCCTTCCGAGAAAAGTTCGAACACGTGCCGCGTCGGGTGATAACGAAATACCCCCGCGTTGATCCGCGTCCGCTCGCTCGACGGCGCGCCCGGTTTGCCCACATTCGATTGCGTGAAGACGCCGTGGCATCCATACAACCATCCGTCCGGTCCCCACGTAAAAGTGTTCAACGTCTCATGCGTGTCCTGGTAAGCGAACCCATCCAACAGGATCTTCGGCTCGCTGTCCGGCTTGTCATCGTGGTTCGCGTCTGGAATGAACATCAAATACGGTGCCGCTCCCACCCATACTCCGCCAAATCCCACCTCCAACCCACTGACCAAATTCAACCCCTCGATGAACACCGTTCGCTTATCAAATTTCCCATCCCCATTGGTGTCTTCGAAAATCAAAATTCGATCCTTCCCCTGTCCCTCGGCCGCGCGCTTCGGATACGTATAAGCCTCCGCCACCCACAACCGCCCGCGATCATCAATCGCGAAGGCGATCGGCTGCTTAACATCCGGTTCCCCCGCGAACAAAATCGCTTTGAACCCCGCCGGAGTGGTGATCGCCGCCGCCGCCGCCTCCGGTTCCAACCCCGCGAACTTCACCTCATCCGCCGCGGGCGGCGCATCCGCGGCAAAACACAAACTCGAAGCAAGCAACGAAATCGGAAGTAACTGGCGCATGTTGAACTGATACTCCCTCGCGCTTTCGCTGCAAAGCGCAAATCGGTTTCAGCCCGAAATTTTCTTCGCTGCCCAACGAATCGGCCGCACCGCCGGATAAAGAAAATTCAGACCAACCGGCAATTTAACAAATTCCCGATCACTCTCCGAAGGCTTCAACGTCAGCCTCAACATATGTTTTGCGTAAACCGCCCGATCCCCCACCCGCTCCTTCACCCCCCAATAAAACTTTGTCTCATTCCAATCCCCCGAGACCACTCGCCGCTCCTCCCGAAACAGCCACGACCCCACCTGCCGCGCCAACTCTTCCACCGCTTTCTCGCGCCGCACCGAATCCCAAACATACCCCGGCAACGGCGCGTCCAACAAATCCTTCGCCAAAAACAAACCCAGCGCCAACACCCGCCAATTCCCGTCCGCTCGCGCCCGTTCCATCATCCCGCCCCAGTCCAAATCGCGTTCCACCCGCGCCATCTCCGCGATATCAATGATCCAAAACAACCGATCCCAATGATGCTTGGCCCCATGCGCGCACAAATACAAAAGCAAATCATCCCGCCCAATAATCCGCGTCGCATAACCCGCCACCTTCCACTCCACCGCCCGCCGCCACACCCCCTCCAAATCCACCTCAAACGTCAGCCACTTCTGGATGAACGACCAATGCAACTCCACCCGCGTCTTCCCATCCGCGCTCGCCAGATCGCATCCCAACTGCGCGCCGATGTAATCCTCCCACGCCGCCTCATCTTTCAGCGGCGATTCATATCCACGCTCCAATAAAATCCGCCGCGCCTTCAGCAAATCCTCGCGCCGCAACAAAAAATCCAAATCAAAAAACTCCCGCAGCCCCAAATTTTCGTAAGTCCGCATCGCCATCACCGGCCCCTTAAACGGAATCGCCTCCACGCCCGCCTCCCGAAGCCATTTCAAAATCCTCAACAATTCCTGCGTCTGCGCCAAATTCCTTCCAATTGTAAACCCCGCGTGCCGCTGAATCTCCTCCTCCACCTCCTTCGGCAACAAATCAAACTTCCCCTCCGCCTTGAAATGTTTGAACAACAGCGGCCGCAACCGATGCAGCCGCGCGATCTCCGCCACCCGCTCCCAATCCAACTTCCCCCGCGACAATTCCAAAAACCGCCCCCGCGTCGCCCCCTCCAGCCGCGTTCTCGCGCAGCACAGGATCAATTCCTCCTCGCGCGAAAGATTCGGCAGCGTCACGCCCATCAAGCAGCCTCCGGCGCATCCTGCGTGTAAACCTTCTCCTTGTAAGCTCGCGCCACGAACATGAACACAAACGCCGCCACCAGCATTAGCCCCGTGAAAAACACATAGTACGCCGCGCCCGCCAGCTTGCTCGACCCATCCGCGTTCTGGATGAACTTATTCACGCCCGACGTCAAAAAATTCCCCGCCGCAATCGACAAGTAATACAACGCCATGATCAGCGACTTCATCTTCTTCGGCGCCTGCGTGTATGAGAATTCCAAACACGTGATCGACACCATCACCTCGCCCGCGCTCAAAATGACATACGCCAAAACCTGCCACCACACGCTCGGCTTTTGTCCCGCCGAAATCCACGACTCGATCAGCGCCGACACCGCAAACGACCCCGCCGTCACCCAAAGCCCAATCGCGATCTTTCGCAACGCCGTCAACTTGAACACGCGATCAATCGCCGGGTAAATCAGGTACGAAAACACCGGGATAAAAAGCAGGATCAAAATCGGATTCGCTGTCTGCACCTGCGCCGCTTTCAATTCATACCCGAACAAATTCAAATCCATCTTCTCCGCCTGCAACACCCACGCCCCGCTCGATTGATCCCACAACGACCAAAAAATCGCCACGAACACAAAAATTTTGGTCAGCGGCGCCATCAATTTCAAACCCTCCGCGCTGAACGTCTCCTTGAAAAACGCCGCCCTCGCCGGCGGCACATGAATGAACTTATGCCGTCCCATCCAGAAGACCACCGTCGCCAGCGCCATCAACGCCGCCGGAATCCCAAACGCCACCTTCGCCCCGTGCTTATCCAGCCACACCGGCACGTACCACGTCGAAAACGCCGACCCCGCATTCACGGAAAAATAAAACCACCCATACGCCTTGGCCATCAAATGCGCGTTCCGCGTCCCGAACTGATCCCCCACATGCGCCGAGACGCACGCTTTAATCCCGCCCGAGCCCAGCGCGATTAATCCCAGCCCCGCCGCCAGACCCAACCGCGTCTGATTCGCCGCCAGCGCCACGCAGCCCAGCGAATAAACCAGCGACAGCCAGATGATCGTCCGATACTTCCCCAAAAAACCGTCCGACAAAATCGCCCCCAACATCGGACAGAAATAAACCGACCCCACGAACAAATGAAAATACGTCTTGGCCTCCTCATCCGTCATCGGCGCCAAGGCCCCGCTCGAGTTGAGCAGATACTTCGTCATAAAAATGACCAGCACCCCCTTCAACCCATAAAACGTGAAACGCTCCGCCGCCTCATTCCCGACGATATAAGGAATCCCGGGCGGCATCCCCGCCGTATCCGTCGGCTTGCTCCGATAAACATCTCCCATCGCCACGACCCTACCCAAATCCCATCACCTCGCCAAACTCTTCGTCAATTGTAGGAGACGACGTAAGGAGTCTCTAAATCCCACCGCCAAATTCTCTCGCACACTTGAGCCTCCCCATTGTCTAATCCCCAAAATGCAAACCGTCGCCCTCCGCGAAATACGTTCCCATTCGCGCCGCCCTGCGACCTACTGGACCCGTTGCCTCCATGCCGGAGCCGCCGCTGCCATCATTCTCATCATGATGATGCAAATCGGCTTCGGCTTTCTCAGCGGCCGCTCCCTCTTCATGACCGCTGTCACCGTCGCATTTATCCTCTGCCTCCTCGAAGGCGTCCGCCTCGCCGCCACCGCCATCGTTGACGAACGCGTCGACGGCACTCTCGGACTGCTGCTCCTCACCAAAATCCGCGGCGGCGAACTCCTCCTTGGCAAATTCGCCGCCCTCGCTTTCTTTTCACTGCAAATCCTCCTCGCCCTCACGCCCGTCCTTGCCATGAGCCTCCTCCTTGGCGGCGTCTCCAGCGGCGAAGTTGCCCGCGCCGCCGTGGCGCTTGCGCTCACCATAATTCTCGCTATCAGCGTCGGCCTTGTTATCTCCGCCAACAGCCGCCTCCCCTCCCGCGCCATCATTGCCACGTTCGTCTTCCTCGTCGCCGGCTCCATCATTCTTAGCCTCAAAGGCTGGCCCGCCACCGGCCGCTTCGGATTCTTCTTCCAATCATTCAATCCGCTCACCCCCATCTGGAAGATTCCCGACCTCGCCTACACCCAATTCCGCACCGAATACTGGCTTTCCATTCTCAGCACGTTTGTCTTCTGCGCCACCGGACTCTGGCTCGCCAGCCGCGACCTCTTCGCCCGCTTCGCCAAGATTGAAGGCGATCCCGCGCAACGACCCCAACTCGGTCCCGAAGGCCAAACCGCCCGCTCGTTCACCGCCATCACCGAAGAACAAACCCTCACCCGCGCCCGCTGGTTCAAAGGCAACCCCATCGAATGGCTCACCATCCGCCACCTCGGCCTCCGCGGCCGCCTCTACCTTCCCCTCTTCATCTGCCTCTGCACAGGCGTTGTCATTGTATTTCTTGGTGGCTGGGGAATCGCCATCGGCCTCATCGCCTTCCTGATTTTTTCCTTCATGTATGCCTTCGGCGCCACCGCCACCCTCGCTCGCGCCCGCCAACACGGCGAACTCGAACTCTGGCTCACCACCCCTCTTGGCCACCAAGCCATCCTCACCGGCATCATCGCCGTCATGCGCAAAGCCTTCGTCTTTCCCGGCCTCATCCTTTTGCTCGCCGCCTTCTCCGGCTACTACGTGCGAATGATCGTCCCCTTCACCCAAATGATGATCACCGGCCCCTCCGCCGCCACGCCCTTTTGGCCAATCCTCTACGCCGTTTTCAGCGGCGCCCTCTCCATGGTCGCCTACCTCTTCGCCTTTCCCTATGTCGCCATGTGGATCGCTCTCAAAACCAAAAACCCAGCCCAGGCCGCCGTCCGCGCCTTCCTCTGGATATCCATCACCCCCTGGCTCCTTTTCTGCGTCCCAAAATGGCTTATCTTCATCGCTCTCGCCCTCGTCGCCGCCCACACTGTTCGCTCCACCCTAAAAAACTTCGCCACCCAACGCCCTCCCACCTAACCGCTCCATTTTCCTGATTTCCGCAACCGGTTCCGCGTGTTTTCGTTGGCGCCAGATAACGCCGGCGCCGCGCAAGGCTATTTCCGTTTCCGATTAATCCCCCAGACGAGCCAGAGGCCGAGGGCGAGGAGCAGAATGAGCCACCAGAGGTATCGGAGTTCGCGGGCGGCGAGTTCGACGAAGGCGAGCGCGCGGGGGAAGATCAGGCAGAGGATGACAATGGCGCCGATCAGGATGAGGAGTTGCCAGAAGGCGCGTTTGGGCGGCTCCATATTTGTTTATTGGCGACGCTGCGGAGCCTGCGGGGTCGGGCGAACCTGGCGGTTGGGAGTGGCGGAGGCGGGTTGAGCGGGAGGTTGCAGCATGAGGTGGGCGCCTTCGCCGGAGCCGACCACGAGGGGGGAGCGGCCGTTCCAGTTCTGGATCATTTCGAGTTTGACGAAGGCGGGGTTGGCCTTAAGGGCCTGACCGCGGACGCCGATGGCTTCGGCTTCGCCTTTGGCCCGGATAATGGCGGTGTCGGCTTCAATTTGGGCTTTGAGTTGGGTGAACTTGGCTTTGGCGGCTTCTTGTTCCTGGACCATTTTGAGTTCGATGGCTTGTTCCAGTTCGGGAGAGAGCGTGAGGTTGTAGAGGACGACGTCGGCGAGTTGGAGGAAGTCAGGGCCGATCTTTTTGCGGGCGAGGTCGAGGGCTTTGGTTTTGACCTCCTGGCGTTTCTTGACGATTTGTTCCGCGCTTTGCGTGGCGGCGACTTCCTTGATCGCTTCGAGGACGCGCGGGGCGACAAGGTTGTCGAAGGGTTCGCCGGCGAATTGCTGGAAGATTTTGACGACGGATTGTTCGGGGATTCGGTAGAGGACATGGACTTCCATCTTCACCTGTTGAAGGTCAGACGAGTAGCATTCCGCCTGCATGGAGCGCGTTTGCTGGCGCACGGACATGGGGCGAATGGCGGTGATGAAAGGTTGTTTGAAGCCGAAGCCTTCAGCGCGTGGAGCGGGATCCACTTTGCCAAGCGTGACAGCGACACCGCGGTAGCCGGGTTGGACAATATAAGTGGCGGTGGAGAGAAAAACGATGACGACGAAGATGATGACGGCGATGCCGAGCGTGCGAAGGATCGGCGCCGGGTTGACGGTGATCGTCCGAGGAGGAGTATTCCAGTTTTTGGCCATATCAATCCTTTATTGCGCGGTCTTTTTCTCAGAAAGAGGGAGGAGCATGCTGGCCCCTTCGGCTCCGGGGCCGACGACGAGGGGGGCGATGCCGTCCCAGCGTTCGACGACCTGGAGTTCAATGACGGAGGGATTTTCGGTGAGGGCTTTGCCGCGGAGGTTGATCGATTCGGCTTCGCCGCGGGCTTTAATGACGGCGGTATTCGCTTCGACTTCCGCTTGTTGCTGGGCGAAACGGGCGCGGGCAGCTTCCTGTTCCTGGACCATTTTGGATTCGATGGCCTGTTCCAGTTGATGGGTCAGGCCGATGTCTTCGAGGACAAGGTCGTCCAGGAGGATAAGATCTTTGATTTTGCCGCGGGCGTTTTCCAGAGTGCCGGTCTTTATTTCTTCGCGCTTCTGAACGATGTGTTCGGCGGTGCGCAGCGCGGTGAGTTCCTTGATGGCTTCGGCAACGCGCGGTTGCACAAGGGTCGTGAACGGGTCGCCCTGGTATTCGCGGTAGAGATTGACGACCTGGCTTTCGGGCAAACGATAGAGGACGCGGAGTGAGATTTTGATCTGCTGAAGGTCAGATGAATAACAATCAGCGGTGAAGTTGCGAGCCTGCTGGCGGATGGAAACCGGCAGGATGGTCGTGATGAACGGAGCCTTGAGGCCGAACCCTTCCGGCTTGGGAACCGTACTGACCTTGCCGAGAGTGATCTGGACCCCGCGGAAGCCCGGTTCAACCACGTAAGTGGATGAGGAGGCGGCGACGATCAGAACAAAGATGACGATCGCGCCTGCGACAATTTTGCCAGCCATATGGAGCGAAGTTTAAAAGGGAGTGATGGAGAAGCCATTATAATTTGGGACAGAATTTGGATGCCCGTGGGCCAGCCGACTCAGCGGCGGTCGTCGAGAGTCCGGCCCGTTTCGATGTGCGAAAATTCGGGGAGGATTTTGGAGATGGATTGGATGGCGCCGGATTTGTCGAAAGGGGCGGACGGATCGTCGAGAGCGGCTTCGAGTTGTTGAATGAATTGCTCGAGATGGGAAAGAGACTCCGGCGAGGCGTGGAATGGGATGGCCAGGAGGCTTTGCAGGCCAACTTCAATGGCGCGTTCGTTCACCCCGATAAATTCTTCGTACGGTTTTTCGCCGCTCGTGTCGAGCGGGGTGAGCAAAAGCGGATATTCGCCGCGGGCTACGTCCGAGGCAACGTTGGCGGAGGCGGCGTTCTCGTCACTGTAGGTTTTTGGCTTCAGCCGATGAAGTTTTAGGAATTCAGCCGCGATGTTTTCGAGCAGATGCAGATCGCTTTTGGGATCGAGGCGGGGAATAAAGATGTGCTGGGCGGGGGCAAGGATGGAGGCGAGCAGACAAATTTGGCCGGATTCGCGCAAGCTGACGAAGTAGCGCTGGGTTGAAGCGGGCGCGGCGAGTGGCTGCTGTTTTTCAAGGCGGCGTTGAAAGCTGTAAAGGAGTGAGCCATCGGAGAACGCGACATTGGCGAACCGCGCGCTGGTCACCCGGAGATCTGACGCGGGACGGCAGCCGAAGGCCATTAGCTCCATGAGCCGCTTGGAGGCGCCCATGAGGTTGACTGGATTGGCGGCCTTATCCGTGGAAACGCAAAAATAGTTCTTGGAGACGTTGTCGGCCGCCAGCCATTCCAGGACGCGTTTTTGTTTGAGCAGATTCGTATCGATCATCTGGAGAAGGGAATAGGAATCCTTCTCCGACCGGACATGTTTGAGCGCGGCAAAGTTGAGAACGTAATCGCACCGGATTTTTTCCTCGCGCAAAAAACGGCGCATGATGGGGCTGCCGAAATCGATCGGCAGGGCGCGCAGTTGTATGGAGGAATCCAAGCCGGAGTTGCGAAGATCACGGACGAGTTCGGCGAGGTTGTTTTCGTTTTGATCGACAATGTGAATCGCGGCGGGCCTAAAAGGCGCGAGCGCTTTGATGGTGTTGGAGCCGATGGAGCCGGCCCCGCCGATGATAAGAAAACTTTTGCCGCCGATTTTTTCGAGGAGCTCGGCGCGACGTGAATCGATGTCCGGTTGAAAGAAGTCGGCGTCGCGGCGGGTGGCAATGCCGGCGAGTTGATTGGAGGAGACCATCCGCGCGGAGAATAAAGGCTCGATCCGTTTTTTGAAAGTTTGAACAAAGGCCGCGCCACTATCGGCTTGTTTTTTGGGCAGATTTTTGCATAGTCATTGTCAGGGTTCTAAATGAAGAAAATTCTCCTGATCGATGATGAGCAGGTGGGGCGCGCGGTCATGAACCAGGAGTTGGAGCGAAATGGTTGGAAGGTTTTCGAGGCGCACGATGGGGATGAAGGCATCAAGCTCGCGTTGCAGGAACGTCCGGAGGTGGTGGTTTGTGATCTGCTGATGCCGCGCACCAACGGCTTCCAGGTCTGCCGAGCGTTGCGGAGCAAGCGCGATTTTTTTCCAAAGATGCGGATCGTGGTGACCACCAGCACCGGCTATGAATCCGATCGATTGAACGCGCTGCAGGCGGGGGCCGATGAATATTTGGTCAAGCCGGTGCGGACGGAAGCGTTGTTGAAGATCATTTCAGGTTGGCAAGGCGATGGAGATGGAAAGGCCACCATCACCGAACCGGCCGCGCAGGTGGCGCATGAGGATGAAGTGCGGCTGCGATTTTGGGGGGTGCGCGGCTCGATTCCCACGCCGGGTCCGGGCACGGTCTATTATGGAGGGAACACCTCGTGCGTCGAAGTGCGGGCCCATGGGCAGTTGATGATTCTGGACGCCGGCACAGGAATTCGCACGCTGGGTCTTTCGTTGATCGAAGAATTTAAAGACCAGCCGATTGAGTTGACCCTGCTCATCACGCACACGCATTGGGATCATATCCAGGGTTTCCCATTTTTCCCGGTGGCGTATAACCCGAAAAACACCATTCGGGTTATGTCGTTTGAGGGGACGCGTAAAAGTTTGGAGGCAACGTTGTCGAGCCAGATGGAAAGTCCGTACTTCCCGATCAGCATGCAGCAGATGCCGGGGAACATCACCATTGAGGAGTTAAAGGATAAGAAGTTTTCCGTCGGACCGGTCAAAGTGGAGGCGATGTTCACGAATCACCCAGGGATTTGCGCCTGCTACAAGTTAAAGACCAAAGCTGGATCGATTGTGTATATCCCGGATAATGAGCTGTTGCAGCGTTTTCGGTCTGCGAAGGCGGAGACGCATTTCGAAAAGCGGGAAGCGCAGGAGTTCGCCCGGACGCGGGATAAGAAACTTTGCGAGTTCATTCGAGGGGCGGAAGTCGTGATGATGGATTGCCAGTACGACAGCTCGGAATATCCGCGTTACGTGGGCTGGGGACACAGTTGCGTCGATGATTCGGTGGCGCTGGCAGTCGAGGCGGAAGTGAAACAGTTCTTTTTGTTTCATCACGACCCGACGCACAACGACGAGAAACTGAGCCGAATGGTAGAAGAGGCGCGAAAGCTCGCGGCGAAATTGGGCGGAAAGTTTCCCATCGATGCGGCGCGGGAGGGGTTGGAAGTGGTTTTGACACCGACCAAGGCGCGGTAACGTTTGGCGGCACAGGCTTGTTTTTGGCGCGATTTTTGCGATGGTTCGAGTTATGAAAACTGCTCTTCTTCTTTCGGCGGTTGCTTTCGTTTGTATTTCCAGCCTAGCCCAGGTCGGGACCAGTCCGCGGACTTTGACGAAGAGGATTGATCCATTGTTGCGACCGCAGACGCCGAGGGCATCTGCCCCACCGCCCGCGATGAATCCGAATGCAGGGGCGCCTGCGACGGCCAAGCCTCTATCGGAAAAAGACAAGGAACAGAAGTCGATGGAGTTGGCGGCCGAGGAAAAGAAGAAATTGCAATGGCAGATGGACCGTGCGGAAAAAGGTTCGGACAACGCGCAGTATCAATTGGGGATGCGCTACGTGAAGGGTGAAGGCGTTGAGAAAGATTTGGTCAAAGCGAAGAAGTGGCTGGAAGCCTCGGCGAAACAGGGCAACGCCGACGCGAAGAAAGAGTTGGCGAAGTTGGACGAGAAGAAATAGCCGTCAGCGATTTGGCCTGACCAGATTGAGATCCGTCAGCCCGTCGATGGCGAATTGCACTGCGACCGCCGCGAGCAGAAGGCCCATCAAGCGTTCAACAATCTTCATGGCAATGGGGCTGATAAACCGCGTGGCCCCCTGCGCTGCGATGCGGAAGATGAAGTAGCTCGCGGCGCAAACCCCCGCGATGCAGATCAGAAGAGCGACGGTGTGTTGAGCATCCGGAGATTGGGTATGGAGCAGAAGCGTCGTCGAAATGGCGCCCGGGCCTGCGAGCATCGGAACCGCCAGGGGAGTAATCGCAATATCTTCTTTTTCCGCGCCTTCACTGGTTTCCTCCTTCGTTTCGTGAACCCGCGACCGCCGCGCCCGAAGCATATCCAGCGCGATCAACATGAGCACGATGCTGCCGGCAATTTTGAACGCGGGCAGCGTGATCCCAAGAAGCTTGAAAAGCGTTTGCCCGGTGATGACAAAGACCATGAGGATCACAGCCGCGATGACGCAGGCCAGCCGGGCCATGCGAATACGCGCGGCGGGCCCGTCATTCGGCGTCATCGCCAAAAAGGCAGGAACCGTCGCAATCGGATCAATGATCACGAAGAGCGATGCGCCGGAGAGGAGGATGTATTTTAGGAGCTCCATCGGCAGTCTCTTGGTTATCTCCGATGAATTGGCAGCCGCAGGACCTCCACGATTTTTCGAGCGATCAAGTGGCGTCGGTCCAAGGTAACGCTGCCTTTGCGATCATCAAATTGCGCTTTAGGCAGCAGGTAAATTCGATCGCACCGAACCGTGGTTTTCCAGTCCAGCCCGTCAGCCTCATCCAAAACTTCTTCGGTCGGTTTTGGAGGGCGATTGACCTTTGCGGATGTGCAGATGAGAGCGTTTAGCTCGGTTAAGTCGGAGTTCTGGCATGTTTCGTCATTGGAAAGAATGACCGCGGGATGGCGACGTTCGCGGTCGAACGGGAACATGAAAACATCCCATTGCCTGAATGTTTTGCCCGGTTCAACTTTCATTCAATGTCCAGTGGAGGGCGAACCACCGAAGCCTTGGCAAGTTTGTTCGCTTCTTGATTTTCAGCCGGAGTGTCTTTCCCCGCGAAATACCCGGGCGGTCGGATGGGAATCGGATCGATGGGCGGCGCTTCCTGGAGCACAAACCGCCGATGACCGCGCACAATGTAAACAGCCTCTCCGTTGACAGCCTTTTGTAGAAGACGGCCCAGATACGTTTTGGCGTTGCTAAGAGTGAACGTCTGGCCCCGCAAATTAACGGCGCGTTGTTTTCGTGAGAGGCGACCGCGGGTTTTCATAGGCTGAAGATAGCCTGTTTGCAGGCTGGGTCCAGCCGAATGCTACTCTAGGTGGCAGCCCTCTCCACTGGAGCGGGAGCGCACGGAGCAAGGATTGCGTCGGTCATGCCGTGGACGATTTTTTTGTCGGCGGGAACCACTGTGGCAAGAACTCCGCCCAGGGTGGCGCGGGCTGAGTCGGAGTCACCGGCCACGAAATAATAGGGGGAGAGACGCACGCGGCCGGGCGTTTTGATCTCGGTGTTGGTGTCGAAATTCTGGTAGGCGAAGTCGATGGATTTAGGTTTGTGGTACCGTTGCAGGACGTGCGGACTCGTCGGGAACTCGCGGAGGGATTTATCGACCGCCGCGGACCACTCTTCGGTGGAAAGGTCGCTGCCCAGGTAAACGCCCCGGGCCCCCCACGCGGTTTCCGAGAAGCCGGAAATCTTCAGGATCAGGTTGCGGTCTTTTTGCGAGAGAGTCTTGAGCTGGTTCCAATCTGTGAGGTTGAGCTCAGGAATGGCCGCGTGCGGCGGAATGGGCGAGGGATCGATGAGCCAGGTGTAAGGCGTCATTTTCTGCAGGCGCTGGAGGAAGGATTCGCCCAATTCGCGACGCCAAAATTCCCGGAGATTGCGGTTCCAGAGAAGCGCGAAGAGCAGTTTTTCTTCGAAGATCGGCTTGGGCGGCGGGGTCAGGAGAATCTCTTCGTTCGCGGCTTTGGTGAAGAGGATTTGGGCATTCGGGACGTTCGTGGTGTCGAAGAGTTCGAAGAAACGATAGACGGCGTCGCCCGGCGCGAAGTCTTGAAAATTGGAATCGCGTACCGCGAAGCGGTCAAAGTTTTCGAGCTGATTGATCTGCGCGCACAGCCAATCCATTTCCGGACGGTAAGTGGCGGATTCTTCGGAGACGACGATGTGAACTCGTTTGGCTTTCGCGAAAATGCTGGCAAAGCCTTGAATCATTCCTTCGGCGCCGCCAAGTACGTCCCCGGCATAAGCGCGATTGAGCCAGCCGGTGAGCCCAATGCCGCCCGGCACACTATCCAGTTCCGTGATGGCCAGGCCGTCTTCGGTGAGGAGAAGGTCCGGACGGATAACACGGGGGCAATGATTCTTGAAGGCAGGGGACCGTTGGAGGTCGATGAGCCATTGCGGTTTCCCCTGATCGAGAATTTGCGCGATCCACGCCGGTTGTTTGCCGGCGACGCTTTGCCGGTAGAGCAGGTTGACCGCTTTGTTGAATTGATGGAGGACACGGCCAAGCGATTCGAGTTCCTTGACGAGCTTCGCGTCCAGCGGAAACGCGCGCGGGGCGATCCGCCACGTTTGATTGGCAAAAAGCCCCCCGCTCGGAATTCCCGCCCTGACTTGTTCCGCGAGATTCACGAGCGCACCTGGCCGTTGCCAAATCCCAGCCACTTATAGGTGGTCAACTCGTCCAACCCCATCGGGCCTCGGGCGCCGACTTTGTCCGTGCTGATGCCGATTTCGGCGCCCATGCCAAATTCGCCGCCATCGGTGAAGCGGGTCGAAGCGTTCCAGTAAACGGCGGCGGAATCCACGCGGTTGAGGAATTCGCGCGCGGTGTCTTCGTTGCGGGTGACGATGCTATCGGAATGGGCGCTGCCGTAGCGGTTGATGTGGCCGATCGCGGATTCTACGCCGTCCACGACGCGGATGTTCATGATGTAATCGTTGTATTCAGTGGACCAATCTTCCTCGCGAGCGGGCGTGACATGGAGATCAAGCTCGCCCTGGAGAAGGGCCTGGCTCTCGGGATCGGCATGGAAGTGCACGTCCTTTTCGTTGAGGCGCGCTGCGATTTTAGGAAGAAAATTCGCCGCGATTTTGTGATCGACCAAAAGAGTTTCCATCGCGTTGCAGACGGCGGGACGTTGCACCTTCGCATTCAAAACGATTTCCGTAGCCATGTTGAGATCGGCTTCTGAATCAACGTAAACGTGGCACACCCCTTTGTAATGTTTGATCACTGGAACTTTCGAACAATCTGTGACCGCGCGGATGAGTCCTTCGCCGCCCCGGGGCATGCAGAGATCGACAAGGTTCGTGAGGGAAAGAAGCGCTTTGATCGCCTCCCGGTCCGTCGTTTGGACAACCTGAATTGCATCGTTGGGAAAGTGTCCTAGCGTTTTTGCGCCGGCGGCGACCATGATTTCAGCAATGATGCGATTGGAGTGAATCGCTTCCTTGCCGCCGCGGAGAATGGTGGCGTTGCCAGATTTAAAGCAAAGGCTCGCCGCATCCGCGGTGACGTTCGGGCGCGATTCGTAAATGATAACAACAACCCCGATGGGTGTCGTAATTTTTTGCAGGCGCAAGCCGTTGGGGCGCGTGCGATCGTCCAGAGTTTTGCCGATCGGATCGGGAAGAGCGGCCACTTCGCGGAGTCCCCGCGCCATGGAAGCGATCCGCTTCTCGTCCAGGCGCAGTCGGTCCAGCATCGCGGCGGTGAGGCCCATTTCGGCGCCGGCCTTCATGTCTTTCTCGTTTTCGCGGCGGATGGCGTCGCGGTTTACCTCAAGGGCATCGGCCATGGCGAGCAGGCAGCGATTTTTCTCTTGGGTGGAAAGCTGAGCCAAGTCGCGCGAAGCTTCCTTCGCGCGGGTGGCCAGGGCTGTCATGTCCTCCAACAGACTCATCCCAGCATCTTAATTAAAAAGCGGCGGTGTTAAAGGAGATTTCCTCGGGAATTGCAAGCAGCCCTGCGCCTTTGTAGCCTTCGCCTACAGACGAATGAACGCCAAGCGCATCGGAATCGCCGGTTGCAAACACACCACGCTGGAACTGATCGATGCGCTGCTTCGGGCCGGCCACAAACCCGACCAGCTCATCACCATTTCGCCGGAGGAAGGCGCGCGCGCGGAAGTGGCCGGTTACATGGACTTGCGCGAACCCATGCGCCAACGGCAAATTCCCGTTTACACCGCGCAAAGTTATTCTTTGAAAAACGAAGCGGATCGCGCGGCGATTGGACCGCTGAAACTGGATCTGCTGTTGGTCATGGGCTGGCAACGGCTCATTCCGGAATGGTTCCTCCAGTCTTTGTCGATCGGAGCGTTCGGCATGCACGGCTCGAGCAAGACGCTTCCCTACGGGCGCGGCCGAAGTCCCTTGAACTGGTCACTCATTCAAAACAAGACCGCGTTCTTCACGCATCTTTTCAAATACGATCCGGGCGTGGACAGCGGACAGGTGGCGGGCGTGCAGGTCTTCGAAATCACCCCGTTCGACACGGCGCTGACGTTGCATCACAAGAATACTCTTTCGATGATTCAACTGGTCGTGCGCTTGCTGCCCGACCTTTTAAACGGCAAAGCCAAACTTGAACCGCAGCCGAGCGAAGGCGCCACCTATTATCCGAAACGTTCCCCAGAAGACGGCGCCATCGATTGGCAGGATTCGACCGGCGACATTTACAATTTGATTCGCGCCGTGACCAAGCCATTCGCGGGAGCTTTCACGTTTTTGGATAACGCTCCGAATCAGCGCCTCACGATTTGGCGCGCCATTCCTTTCGATAATCAAATATTCAATCCACCCGCCGAGCCCGGGACGATTTTGCACATTTTTGAAACCGGGGAATTCCTCGTAAAAACTGGTAGCTCAAATCTACTGATCCAGGAATTTGAAGGCTCTTCCCCAAAACCCGCGGACATTGGTAAACAGCTCTCGAACCTCGGGAAGCCCCGAAAGATTTGGGAAAATATTCCACTTTAGCGCGCGCGAAGCTCTTCGAACCGCCGGATATACTCCGCCGCGACTTTCCGTAAATCGTGGTGTTCCCGCGCGAACCTCTGGCCTTTTTCGCCGATGGCTTTTCTTTCGGACGGCGCCATGCGCGCGAAAGTTTTAATCGCCTCGGCCAGGGCCTTCGGATTCTCGGGCGCCACCACCATGCCCCCGCCGCTTTCGGAAATCGGATCCGCTTTCGTCCGGCAATGGAAAACAACGGGGATTCCGACCTCCATGTATTCGAACATTTTGTTGGGGCTGACCCCGTGGAAATAAAGTTCGCGATCCAGGAAGCCAACCGTGGCGATGTCCGCGGCCCGCAACATCGGCGCGACCTGGCCGCGATCAACCGGCGGCAACATTTGAAGGTTCTTCATCCCAGCGGTGGCTTTGCGCATCTGGTCTTCCAATGGTCCCCGCCCGATGAGGAGGAACTGAACTGATTCGGCCTCCAACGATTTTGCGGCCGCGACCAGCGTATCCAAGTCCGCGTTGAGGACCAGAGAGCCTGTGAAGATAACGATCATTTTGCCGGCGGCGCGAGCTTGGGCGATGGCTCTGGCATGCTCCTCGGGAATTTCCTTCTCACTCTGTTTTAAAAACGGATTGGGACATTGCGGGAGATAAGCCCACCGCTCACGCACGAGGCCGTGAGAACGCATGTGATCGAAGGAATTCGGCAACGTGGTCGAAACCAGATTGGCGTGGCGATATCCGAAATCTTCAGCGCGCTGGACCCACATGGCGAAGGGGTGGCGCGGTCTCATCCCCGCGAGTTCCGTCAGCGTCAGCGGCCAAAGGTCGCGCGTTTCCCGCACAAACAGCGCGCCGTTTTTTTTGGCGACGCGAGCGGCGGGATAATTATCCACCTGGTAAACGGAGCCCGCGATGACGACATCAACACCGCGGCCCACAATCTCGCGCTCCTTGAGTCGCATCACCGCGTTGCAGGCGACGATGTTGAGCGCACGCTTAACTCCCGAACCGTGGTAGCCGGGCGCCTTTAACAGAACATAGCGGACGCCTTGATCCTCGGTTTCGTGGAGCAGGCCTGGGAATTCGACCGCTTTGGGCAGGATGTGACTGTAGGAAGCGCCGACGAATGTGACCTCGTGGCCCATCTCCTCCCATAATCGCGCAAGCTGATTGCTGCGGTAATCCGTGCCGTGTTTGGGCGCAGCCAGGGCGTAATTGATCAGCAAAATCCGCACTGGCGAGACTCATCGCAATTCCGCCCGCGCGAGGCAAGGTTAGAAGCCGGCGCTCGGATATTCATTTGACCCCCGGCGCGCGGGCTGGGCAACTTGTGGCCTCGCGATGGAGAAATTTTACGGCATCCAGTATTTGCGCGGTTACGCCGCGGTTTACGTGATGCTGTTTCATATCGGCACATTGTGCGGGGTTCATATCACCGGCACGGGCGGCCGCACCGCCCGCCTGTTTTTCGTCATCAGCGGATTTATTATCACTTGGGCTTTCCGTCCGACGGCTGAGTCGCGTTTGGCGCAATTGCAACGCTACGCCATTCGCCGCGCGACCCGAATTTACCCTCCGTACTGGATCGTTCTAGCAGTGACGCTGCCTTTGTTCCTTTTGAATTACGCGCCTGGCGCCTGGTGGCATCGCGATCCGGTCAACATCGTTCAAAACGTTTTTTTGATCCAACCCCCGGGGCAAAACATCGTTTTCGTTTCGTGGAGCCTGGTCTTCGAAATCTTCTTTTACGCCCTGTTTGGCATCGCCGTGATTCTGATGGGCATCCCGGTCATCGCCTTGTCACTGGGCTGGGCCGCTGTCATCGTCATCACCCACTTCTTTTTCCCGAACGAATTCCCAGGCTTCATCGTGACGCGCGTTTGGAATCTCTATTTTATTGCGGGATGTCTTTTGGCCGAATGGCATCGGCGCAAGCCAATCCGATGGCCCTGGCCGGTGTTTGCCACGTTGTTGATCCTGTACACGATTTTGCCGTTCATTACGGAAGATGAGATGGCCGCGCTGCTTCTCTCAGCGTTGGTGGTGACAGCTTCGCTGGGATGTTTTCATGGCGCCCCCAATCGGTTCTTTTTGCTCCTGGGCGAGCTTTCCAGCACATTGGGATCCTAAGCTTAGAATTCCACGTGGACAAGTTGTCGCG
>JADMIO011260373.1_pt1 | contig 28480 bp, 19 predicted proteins | sample 8958161 | NCBI WGS metagenome assembly JADMIO01 (sample SAMN16585339, study PRJNA669376) | soil metagenome | isolation source: Crop rotation soil | place: USA: Cullars Rotation, Alabama | collected 2011 | reverse complement strand
GGCGGCGGCCGTGGTGATGCGGCCGCGCCGGCCGCGGGGCAGGCGGCCAACGCGCCGGCTCCGGCGGCTCCCCAGGCCGGCGGTGGACAGGCAGCGGCGGCGCCTCCCGCGGCGCGCGGCACGCAGGTCGGCAGCGCCGGCCGCGGACGGCCGACGCTCAAGCCGGCCGACTGGAACGAGATGTACATCACGATCGGCAGCGAAGGCCCGAGCGCCAACATGAACGCCGCGCCGATCCGCGTGCTCGCGACATTCGGGTCGTCGGCCAACGCGCCGGTCGACGAGAAGAACGCGTACGCGTACGGCAACGTCGCGTTGTTCGTCGGCGGCACCGGTGAAGTGCGCGTCAAGGACTTTGCGTGGAAGGATCTGATCAGCGTGAAGACCGCCGAGGAAAAGGTGTCGGCGCGCTACACGATCCACCGGCTCAACCCGTTCAATTACGGCTGGGGCGCGACGACGGCCGACGTCAACAAGGACGGCACGCTCGACATCATCGCCGGCCCGTTCTACTACCTCGGGCCCAACTTCACCGATCAGCGCCGCTATCGCGACGGCAACATCGTGAACCCGGAACCTTCCTTCGCTCCCGACATGGTGAACCTCTCGGCGGACTTCACGGGCGACGGCTATCCCGACATCCTGTCCACGGTGAGCCGCCCCGAGTGGCTGTACGTCAACCCGCGCGGTGAGTCGCGCCGGTGGGATAAGTTCTTCGTGCTGCCGACGATTACGACTGAGATTGCCCTGATGAAGGATCTCAACAAGGACGGCAAGATGGAGGTCATCTTCGGCCAGTCGGTGGCCAACGGCGGTTACGCGTGGGCCGCGCCGGATCCGGCGGACCCGACCAAGCCTTGGCCGACGCACTCCATCTGGGCGCAGGGTCAGGCGGTCAACGGCCACGGTATCGGCGTCGGCGACGTGAACAAGGACGGCCGCGACGACATCGTCGTCCCGACCGGTTGGTACGAGCAGCCGGCGGGCGGTATCAACGTGAGCCCGTGGCCGTTCCACGAGGCGCCGCTCTCCGATCCCGCGGTGTTCGGCAGCGGCGGCGGGGAGATGGGCGTGTACGACGTCAACGGTGACGGACTCACCGACGTCGTCGCGGGGAACGCGCACAACTGGGGTCTGAACTGGTTCGAACAGAAGAAGGACGGCACCTGGGAGCGCCACAACATCGCGCAGGATTTCTCGACCGGCACCACCAACACGGGCGGCGTCGTCTTCTCTGAATCGCACGCCGAGCGGTTCGCCGACATGGACGGCGACAAGATTCCGGACATGATCACGGGCAAGCGCTACTGGTCGGAGGCCGGCAACAACACGCTGACGCACAACGATCCGTTCGGCGATCCGGTGCTCTACATCTACCGGACCGTGCGCGATCCGAAGGCGCCCGGCGGCGCGCGCTTTGTGCCGGAGCTCGTTCACAACAAGTCCGGCGTCGGCTCGTCGTTCGACGTCGTCGATCTCAACAAGGACGGCAAGATGGACATCGTCACGAGCACGATCTTCGGGACGTTCGCGTTCACGAGCCGCGCGACGACGGCTGCGCCGGCAGCAGCGGCGCCGAAAAAGTAACAGGCAAGGTTTTGATCGCACTTACTGAGGAGAGATGAGCATGTCGATTTCACGAAGAGAGTTTCTCGAGAAGACGGCCGTTGGCGCGGCGGCAGCCGGGTTCGTCCTGGCGAACGCGGGCAAGGCGTCCGCGAACCCGCTCGGGCTGCCGATCGGCAGTCAGACGTATCCGCACCGCCAGCTGATCGCGGACGGCAAGCTGGTTGACCTGCTGAAGCAGCTCAAGAGCATCGGCGTCGATCAGATCGAGCTGTGCGGCTATCTCGGCGGCACCGGCTATCCGGAGTTCAAGTCGCTCGCAAACGCGAAGGAGTCGCGGAAGATCATCGAGGACAACGGCCTCAAGGCGATCAGCTGCCACTTCATTTTCCCGGAGCTGCGCGACAACCTCGCGAAGGCGATCGCGTGGTCGAAGGAGATGGGGTTGCAGCAGATGATGGTGCCGACGGTGAAGAGCGGCGCCACCACGGGCACGTTGGACGAGGCGAAGATGTTCGCCGATCAGTTCAACAAGATGGCCGCGGACATCAACAAGGCGGGTATGCGCGCCGGGTCGCATAACGAGGCGTTCGACCTCGTGAAGCTGCCGGACGGCTCGTTCATCTACGACCACATGATCCAGCTGACGGATCCGAAGCTCATCGGCTTCCAGTTCCAGATGTCGACGATCAACAACGGCATGGTCGCGGCGGATTACTTCAAGAAGTACCCGGGCCGCTTCTTCTCCATGCACGTGCAGGACATCGACATGAAGACGACCACCCCGGCGAACCCGACCACCGGACGCGGCGGCGGCCATCCGCAGGTGCCGGTCGGCAAGGGCGGCATCGACTGGGCGGCGACCTTCGCGGCGGCCAAAACTGGCGGCGTGAAGAACTACTTCGTCGAGCAGACGATGCCGATGACGATCGAAAGTGTCGCGGCGTTGAAGAAGATGTCGTAGCCGTTCCAGCACTCGGCACTGGGGGCCCGGCGCTCGTTCATTCGAACGCCGAGCGCCCCGGTGCGGGTGTTTTCGCTTCCCGCCCGTGACGAGAGCCGAGTGCCGAGCCCCGAGCGCCGCTCTTGGATATACTCCGCCCCAATGCTCGCCAAAGAACGGACGATCGCTCCCCTGAATTTCAATCGGTGGCTCGTGCCCCCTGCGGCGTTGGCCGTGCATCTGTCGATCGGCATGGCGTACGGATTCAGCGTGTTCTGGCTGCCGTTGAGCCGGGCCATCGGCATCACGCAGTCGGCGCCGGACGATTGGACCGTGAAGACGCTCGGCACGATGTTCGAGCTGTTCTTTGTCTTCCTCGGATCATCGGCGGCGCTCTTCGGGGCATGGGTCGAGCGCGAAGGACCGCGCAAAGCGGGCGTGGTCGCGGCGTGCTGCTGGGCCGGTGGATTTCTCGTGTCCGCCGTCGGCATCCATCTGCATCAAATCTGGCTGCTGTGGCTCGGGTCGGGGGTCATCGGCGGATGCGGTCTCGGGCTCGGCTACATCTCGCCGGTCTCGACGTTGATCAAATGGTTTCCCGATCGCCGAGGCATGGCGACCGGCATGGCGATCATGGGTTTCGGCGGCGGCGCGATGATCGGGTCGCCGCTGGCCGACGCGCTGATGAGGCACTTCGCGACGTCGACGTCGGTCGGCGTTCAACCCACGTTCCTCGTCATGGGCGTGATTTATTTCGTCGCGATGATGGCCGGCGCGTTTGGTTATCGCCTCCCCGCGCCCGGCTGGAAACCGGCGGGATGGACGCCGCCCGCCGATCACAAGATCGCCGCGGATCAGGGCTCCGTGCCGGTGAACGTCGCCTGGAAGACCAAGCAGTTCTGGCTGCTGTGGGCCGTGCTCTGCCTCAACGTCAGCGCCGGCATCGGCGTCCTCGGCATCGCATCGCCGATGATCCAGGAAATTTTCAAAGGCCGCGTGACGCCGGCCGAAGCCGCGGGTTTCGTCGGCCTGCTGAGTCTTTTCAACATCGGCGGCCGTTTTTTCTGGGCATCGCTCTCCGACAAGATCGGGCGGCCGATGACCTACAACGTCTTTTTTGTGCTCGGCATGATCTTGTACGGGCTTGCGCCGACCGCGGGCGCGACGGGAAGCCTGTCGGCGTTCGTGTTGATCTTCGGCGTCATTCTGTCGATGTACGGCGGCGGCTTCGCGACCATTCCGGCGTATCTGGCCGATCGGTTCGGCGTCGCCAACGTCGGCGCGATTCACGGCCGGGTCCTGACCGCCTGGTCCACAGCCGGCATCGTCGGCCCGACGCTCGTGTATTACATGCGCGATTACCGGATCGCCGCCGGCTCCGCGCCGGCCGACGTGTACTCGACGACGATGTACATCCTGGTCGGTTTTCTCGCGCTCGGATTGATCTGCAATCTGCTTGTTCGACCGGTGCGTCCTGAGCTGTTCACGTTGAAGCTCGACCCCAAATCCTCGGGGGTTGCCGCGACAACTCCCGCGGCCGTCGCGACAGGTCCTGTCGGAAGCTGGGGCCTGGTCGCGATCGCCTGGATGCTGGTAGGTGTGCCGCTCGGCTGGGGCGTTTATAAAACCGTCGTGCTCGCAGCGAAACTGTTCCAGTAGACAGCGCTTACCACCCGCGTTGTCGGTGATATTCCGCGACTAGTTCTTGAAGCCGCTCGCGCGTCAGCGCGGCCGCCGGATCGTTCGGAAGAGGCGCATCCAGGAATCGGGCGGGCAGTGTGTCTTCTTCCTGTGTCCAACCCGCCAGCACGTTGAACTGACGTTTGGCCGAGATGATGCGCCGCGCGGTGGCGCGCAGCTCGTCGGCGGTCACGTCCCAGCCGGTGACCGCACGCAGCATCGCGGCCGTCTCTTCGTGGAAATCCGTGAAGACGCCGCGCAGAAATTTGCACAGGATGAGCGAGTCCATGAGCGCGGCTTTGTCTTCCGTCTCGATTGCGTAGCGGACCGAGTCAAGCGTCGCGCGGCGGCGGTCGACCTTCTCGGAAAAATCGACTTCGTAGGCGCCGCTCCGATTGTGGTCGGCGCCGCGGGCGCCCACCGCGAAACCGAGCGCCATCGTCTGGAGGGCGCGAGGCTCGTACCCGGGAATCTCGAGGCCTTTCACTTGCGGCGCGAACGCCAGCGAATCGCGGCCGATCGTGCCGGCGGCGCGCCGGCTGCCCTCGGCGAGGAGCGCGCCCACGCCTTCGCGCGCGCCGATGAGATCGATGGCGCGCAGCAAGGCGTCGCCGCTGCCGAACGTCAGCCACGACTCCTCGAGCAGACCTCGTTCGACGCATTCCATGGCAAAGGCGATCGTGCCGCCCGTGCTGATCGTGTCGATGCCGAGCTCGTCGCACCGGCGCGACGCGCGCAGGACGACGCTTGCGTCGCCGACGCCGCAGAGCGAGCCGAGCGCAAACAAGCTCTCGTACTCGACGCGCGTGCCGTCGTAGATGTGCTCACATCCGATCGTGCATGCGACGCAGCTCGAGCGCGTTCGCGAGCCTGATGCGGACAGCTGTTCAGGCGCCAGATTGACGGCTTCGTCGAACGTGCCGCTTTGAAAGTTCCGCGTCGGCAGCGTGCCGAACCGGTTGAACGTCAGTAAATTCGCGGCCGTCCCGAGCTCGCGGTACTTCGCGGTGGCCGGGCCGAACGATCGCGCCGACACGTCGCGGCTGATGGCGACGACGTCGTGTGGGTGCGCCCAGGTGCAGCGGTGCTTGCCCCGGACGGCGATGGCTTTCACGCCTTTGCTGCCCAGCACCGCGCCGCTGCCGCCGCGGCCGGCGTGGCGGCCATCGTGGGAGATCGTGGCGTAGCGCACACCGCGCACGCCGCCGGGGCCGATCGACGCGATTCGAAAATCGGCGCCCAATGACGCCCGCAGTTTTTCTTCGGCGACCCCGCACGTGTCGTCGAGAATCGCCTCCGCGCGTTCGAATCGGATGTCCCCATTGTCAATCACGAGCACGGAAGGCGTCGCGGCGCGGCCGGTGATCACGATCGCGTCGCACCCGCATTGTTTGCCCGCGAGGGCGAAGCCGCTGCTCGCCAGCGAGTCGTTGATCCGATCGGTCAGCGGGCTCTTGCTGACGACCGCAAACTTCGCCGACGTCGTCAGCGGGCTGCCGACGAGAGGACTGAACGCGAACACGAGCGGCGCGGCGTCCGACAGCGGATCGACGAGGGCACCACCTTCATCGAGCAGAAGCCGAACACCCAATCCGCTGCCACCGAGATGCTCGCGCAGCGTACGTTCCGGAATCGCCACGCGCTCTGCGCGGCCGCGCCCCAGATCGATTCGAAGATAGGCGCCGTGGTAGCCGAACGGGGTCATGACGATCGCGTCGTCCAGGGGGCCAGGGGTCCAGAGGTCCCGAGGTTCGCGGAACGTGGGAATGCGCGGGTCGGCGTTTTCATGATTTCAGGTCGAGCCTTTGGACGAAAGGACCGCGGACGTCAGGACCTCAGGACCGGAGCTCTGGACCTCTGGACCTTTGGACTTCTGGACCTTTGGACGACGTGCGCAGTTCCTACCCCCCGACGTCCGCCGACAGAAGCAACACGCGATCGTTTGCGCCCAGCGTGGTTTCGGGATCGCTGACGAACGTATCGCCGTTCAGGTTCGCCGCGAGCGACCGGTGCATGCCGCGGGCCGAGATCAAGTCGCCGAATTGCGGAAACCGGGACGCAATCGCGCCGAGCAGCTCGCCGAGCGTAGCGGCGTGCACCTCGACTTCCGAGACGCCGGTGCGCTCTCGCGGAATGCCGAGGAACTCTACATGCATTTTTCAAAATGTTAGCATGGCGTTTTATGCCACCCGGCAAGCGCTCGCGTGTGCGCGCGACACCTAAAGGCCGCCCGGTCGACCCTCAGGCGCGAGCGGAAGTCCAGGCGTTGCTCGACGGGAAACCGCGGCGCCGCGATCTGCTGATCGAACACCTGCACCTGATTCAGGACAAATACGGCTGCTTATCGGATGTCCATCTCGTGGCGCTCGCCGCCGAGATGAAGATGGCGATGGCGGAGGTGTACGAAGTCGCCACGTTTTACCATCACTTCGACGTCGTGAAGGACGGCGAGGCGAAGCCGCCCGCCATCACCGTGCGAGTGTGCGATTCGATTGCGTGCGATCTGGCGGGGTCGCGCGATCTGCTCGCGGCGCTTCCAGCGGCGCTTGGCGGTGAGGTGCGGGTACTGCACGCGCCGTGTGTCGGCCGTTGCGAGACCGCGCCGGTCGCGGTCGTCGGACAGAATCCCGTCCCGCGCGCCACGGTCGACAAGATCCGTGAGCGCGTGGCCGCCCGCGCGGTCGCCCACGCCGAATCGGATCCGTCGATCACCCCGGGCCACGTCGGCTACGCGTCGTATCGAAGCGCGGGCGGCTACGCGCTGGCGCGCGCGTGCGTCACGGGCGAGCATTCGCGCGAGCAAGTCATCGGTTTGATGGAAGACTCCGGGCTGCGCGGGCTTGGTGGCGCCGGATTTCCTGCCGGCCGGAAGTGGAAGCTCGTCGCGGCCGAACCCGCGCCGCGCCTCATGGCCGTCAACATCGACGAGGGCGAGCCGGGCACGTTCAAGGATCGCTACTACCTCGAGCGCGATCCGCACCGGTTTCTCGAAGGCGCGGTCATCGCGGCCTGGGCGGTCGGCATCGACGCGGTCTACATCTACTTACGCGACGAGTATCACGGGTGCCGCGCCATTCTCGAGGGCGAGCTGCGCGCGTTGCGGGCGGACCCGCCGTGCGCGATTCCCGAATTTCATCTGCGGCGCGGAGCCGGCGCGTACATCTGCGGCGAAGAGTCCGCGATGATCGAGTCGATCGAAGGGAAACGTGGCGAGCCGCGGCTGCGTCCGCCGTACGTGGCGCAAGTGGGTTTATTCGGACGTCCGACCCTCGAGCACAACATGGAAACGCTCCATTGGGTGCGCGACATCGTCGAGAAAGGCCCGGCGTGGTTTGCCGGCCAGGGACGACACGGCCGCAAGGGTTTGCGCTCGTTTTCCGTGAGCGGCCGCGTGAAGAAGCCGGGCGTGCACGTCGCGGCCGCGGGCATCACGCTGCAGGAGCTCATCGATGAGCACTGCGGCGGCATGCTGGACGGGCACACGCTGTATGGATACCTGCCGGGTGGCGCCTCGGGCGGCATCCTCCCGGCGTCGATGGCCGACATCCCGCTCGACTTCGATACGCTGACGCCGTACGGCTGCTTCATCGGGTCGGCCGCGGTCGTCGTGCTCTCCGACAAAGACACGGCCGTCGGCGCGGCGCGCAACGTCATGAAGTTTTTCGCGGACGAATCGTGCGGGCAGTGCACGCCGTGCCGCGTCGGCACCGAAAAGGCGCTCAAGATCATGACGGGCAGCTGGGACAAGCCCCTGCTGCAGGAGCTCTCGCAGGCGATGATGGACGCGTCCATCTGCGGCCTCGGCCAGGCGGCGCCGAACCCCGTGCTGTCCGTGCTGAAATACTTCCCGTCGGAAGTCGACTGATGCACCAGAAGAACACGGCGCTCCCGTCCATGCTCGTGACGTTCACGCTCAACGGCCAGCGCGTGACCGCGCCTGCCGATCGGACGATTTTGCAGACCGCCGACGATCACGGCACCGAGATTCCGCGCCTCTGTTACATGGAGGGCATGCGCGCGGACGGCAATTGCCGCACGTGCATGGTCGAAATCAAAGGCGAGCGGGTGCTCGCGCCGTCGTGCTGCCGCTATCCCAAGGAAGGGATGGAGGTCACGACCAACAGCGCGCGCGCCCAGATCAGCCAGAAGATGTCGATCGAGCTGCTGCTCGCCGACGTGCCGGAAGCGGACTACACGCTCGACTCCGAGCTGGACTTCTGGGCGAGAAAGATGGGCGTCGGCAAGCCGCGATTTGGCGAGCGTCCGCAGCCGTCGGCGGACCTTTCTCATCCGGCGATGGCGGTTCATCTCGACGCGTGCATTCAGTGCAAGCGCTGCGTGCGCGCGTGCCGTGAAGAGCAGGTGAACGACGTCATCGGCTACGCGTTCCGCGGCGGCCGCTCGAAGATCGTGTTCGACCTCGACGATCCGATGGGCCAGTCGACGTGCGTCGCGTGCGGTGAGTGTGTCCAGGCGTGTCCGACCGGCGCGTTGATGCCGGCGCGAGAGGTCGCGAAGACCACGCCGGACAAGACCGTCGATTCCGTGTGCCCGTATTGCGGCGTCGGCTGCCAGCTCACGTACAACGTCAAGGACAACAAGATTCTGTTCGTGAACGGCAAGGACGGCCCGGCGAATTCGAGCCGGTTGTGCGTCAAGGGCCGGTACGGCTTCGATTACATCCACCACCGTCATCGCCTGACGACGCCGCTCATCCGTAAGGCGGGCGTGCCGAAGCACAAGGACTTCACGGTGGATCCGGAAAAATGGGACGAGGTGTTTCGCGAAGCGACATGGGACGAGGCGCTCGATGTTGCCGCCGGCGGTCTGCGCGACATTCGCGACCGCCACGGCAAGCGATCGCTCGCCGGCTTCGGATCCGCGAAAGGGACGAACGAAGAGGCGTACCTCTTCCAGAAGCTCGTCCGCACCGGTTTCGGATCCAACAACGTCGATCACTGCACGCGGCTCTGCCACGCGTCGAGCGTCGCCGCGCTTATGGAAGGGATCAACTCGGGCGCCGTCTCGAACCAGGTACGCGACGTCGCGAACGCCGAAGTCATCTTCGTGATCGGCGCGAATCCGACGGTGAATCACCCGGTGGCCGCGACGTGGATGAAGAACGCCGCGAAGAACGGCGCCAAGCTCATCATCGCGGATCCGCGGCGCAGCGATCTGGCTCGCCACGCGGATTACTATCTGCAGTTCAATGCCGACACGGACGTCGCGCTGCTGAACGCGATGCTGCACGTGATCGTCGAGGAAGGGCTCGTCGACGACGCGTTCGTGCGCGACCGGACGTCGGGGTACGCGGAGCTGGCGGAGAACGTCCGCAAGTTTTCGCCCGACGCGATGGCGCCCGTCTGCGGGATCGACGCGAATACGATTCGCGAGGTCGCGCGGCTGTACGCGACGTCCAGGGGCTCGATGATCTTCTGGGGCATGGGGATCTCGCAGCACGTGCACGGCACGGACAACGCGCGCTGCCTGATCGCGCTGGCGCTGTCGACCGGACAGATTGGGAAGCCCGGCTCCGGCCTGCATCCGCTGCGCGGGCAGAACAACGTGCAAGGCGCGTCGGATTCCGGACTGATCCCGATGTTCTATCCGGACTATCAGCACGTCGGCGCGCCCCAGGTGCGCGCGCGGTTCGAGACGTTGTGGGGGGCGACGCTCGACCCCGACCCGGGCCTCACCGTGGTCGAAATCATGAACGCGGCGAAGCAACATCAGATTCGCGGCATGTACGTGATGGGCGAAAACCCCGCGATGTCCGATCCGGACGTCGGTCACGCGCGCGAAGCGCTCGCCGCGCTCGACCATCTCGTCGTTCAGGACATTTTTCTGACGGAAACCGCGTACCTCGCGGACGTCGTGCTGCCCGCGACCGCTTGGCCGGAGAAAATCGGCACGGTCACCAACACCGATCGCATGGTCCAGCTCGGCCGGAAAGCGATCGAGCCGCCGGGCGGCGCGAAGGAAGATTTCTGGCTGCTCGTCGAGCTCGGCAAGCGCCTCGGCCTCGATTGGCGCTACTCGCACCCGCGCGACGTCTTCAACGAAATGCGGCAGTGCATGGACTCGATCGCCGGCATCACGTGGGACCGGCTCGAGCGTGAGTCGTCGGTGACGTACCCGTGCGTGCAGGAAGGCGACCCGGGCGACCCCGTCGTCTTCATCGACAAATTTCCGACATCCAGCGGGCGGGCGAAGTTCGTGCCCGCGGACTTGATTTCCGCCGCAGAGCGTCCCAACGCCGAGTATCCGATGGTGCTCATCACGGGGCGCCAGCTCGAGCACTGGCATACCGGATCGATGACGCGCCGCGCGTCCGCGCTCGACGCGATCGAGCCGGAGCCGGTCGTCTCGGTCCATCCGCTCGATCTCGACGCGCTCGGCGTGACGCCGGGCGGCATCGTCACGATTGAATCGCGCCGCGGCCGCATCGCGCTCTACGCGCGCGTGGACGACGGCATGCCGCGCGGATCGGTGTTCGTGCCGTTCTGCTACTACGAAGCGGCGGCCAACATGCTGACCAACCCCGTCCTCGATCCGTTCGGCAAGATTCCCGAGTTCAAGTACTGCGCCGTGAAAGTGACGCCCGGCGGTCCCGAGCCGATGCGCATGAGCTTCGGCGGCGGCCAGATACTGGCGGATGCGGCCCCCGCGCCCCGGACCTGACGGTCCAGGGCTCCTGACCTGAAGGTCCAGGGCTTCAATGTCCGATGTTCGGATGCACGGATTCACGCGGCGGCACACGGTCGCGCAGGCGCTCGCGTGGCTCGACGCGAAGCTGCGTCCGCTGTCGTCGGAAGATGTGTCGCTTCGCGCCGCGGCCGGCCGCGTGCTCTCGCAGGCCGTCGTCAGCCGCGTCGACGTGCCCGGTTTCGATCGCGCGACGATGGACGGGTACGCCGTCGTCGCGGACTGCACGGATGGCGCGTCGGCATACAACCGGATTCATTTCAAGGTCGCCGGCGACGCGTGGCCCGGTTCGTCATTCCGCGGAACGGTCGCGCGAGGCGAGGCCGTCCGAATCATGACAGGCGCGCCGATCCCGGCGGGAAGCAGCGCCGTCCTGCCTGCGGAATCGGTCGAGCCCGCTGGAGACGGCATCGCGGCGCTGGCCGCCGTGTCGCCGGGCAAAAACGTCGGGCCGCGTGGGGAAGATATCGTCGCCGGCACGACCGTGCTCGATGCGGGCCGCGTGCTTCGGCCTCAGGACGTCGGCGTGCTGAGCTCGATTGGATGCGCCGGCGTGCCGGTCGTGAAGAAGCCGCGCGTGCGGTTGGCGATCACGGGCAACGAGCTCCTGCCCGCCGGCGTCGAGCCCAGGGACGTGCACATCGCCGACGCGAACGGCCCGATGCTGGCGGCATTATGCGAACGCGATGGCGCGGAGGTCGACCTCGTCGGGCCGATCCGCGACGATGCGGACGCGATCCTCGCCGCGCTCGATCGCAACGCGGACGTCGTGATCGTGTCCGGCGGCTCGAGCGTCGGCGTCGAAGACCTCGCGCCCATGCTGATCGCGCAGCACGGCGAGCTGGCCGTTCATGGCATCGCGATGCGGCCGAGCAGTCCGACGGGATTGGGCACGATCGGATCGGCGCTCGTGTTTCTGCTTCCCGGCAATCCCGTGTCCGCGCTTTGCGCGTACGATTTTTTTGCGGGCCGCGCGATTCGCGCGCTGGGCGGTCGTGCCACCGTATGGCCATACCGGCGCGTGCGCGGCGTACTCGCGAGGAAGATCAGCTCGCCAATCGGCCGTCTCGACTATGCCCGCGTGAAATGGTCCGACGGGCGCGTCGAGCCGCTCTCCGTCTCCGGCGCATCGGTGCTTTCGTCCACCACTCGCGCCGACGGGTTTGTGATCGTCGGCGACGACAGCGAAGGATTTCCCGCGGGCGACGAAGTGGACGTCTGGCTGTATGCCTGATCCCCTCGACCAAGATCAGTTTCTCCAGGTCCTCGACCGGGACGAGGCGGAGCGCCGCTTTCGATCGGCCGTGAACGGCGCGCCGCGCGGCATCGATCGCGTGGCGCTCGACGCCGCGCTCGGGCGAGTGCTCGCGGCCGACGTCGTCTCGCCGGTCGACGTGCCGTCGTTCGACCGATCGAATGTCGACGGATTTGCCGTCGTTGCCGAAGACACGTTCGGCGCGTCGGAAGAACGGCCGCGAGTCGTGCGGATCCTCGACGCCGACATTCACACCGGCGTGGTGCCGGCAGTGACCTTGGTGAGAGGCGAAGCGGTATCCATCGCCACCGGCGGCATGATGCCGCGCGGCGCGGACGCCGTCGTGATGGTGGAGCACGCGTACGTTGTCGATCGGGTGCTGCACATCGGTCGCGCGGTCGCGGCCGGCAGCGGGGCGTCGTTTGCCGGCACGGACATGACTGCGGGCGAGACCGTTCTTCGAGCCGGTCGGATTCTCTCGAGCCGCGACACCGGCGTGCTCGCCGCCGTCGGCGTCGCGTCGGTCGACGTGTGGCGCAAGCCGGTCGTCGCCATTCTCTCGACCGGCGACGAGCTTATCCGGCCGGGCGAGCCGATGCGGCCCGCCCGCGTGTACGACTCGAACGCACAGATTCTCGCGGATGCCGTTCGCGAGGTTGGCGGGGAGCCTCTTCGGCTCGGCATCATTCAAGACAACATCGATGCGCTTCGCGAGGCGCTGGCGCGCGCGCTTGCGGCGGCGGATGTCGTGTTGTTGTCGGGCGGCACCAGCAAGGGCGCAGGCGACGTGTCGTATCGCGTCGTTGCGGAACTGAAAAACCCCGGCGTCGTCGCGCACGGCGTCGCGCTCAAGCCGGGGAAGCCCATCTGTCTCGCCGCGACGGCCGGAAAGCCTGTCGTCGTGCTCCCAGGCTTTCCAACGTCGGCAATCTTTACGTTTCACGAGTTCGTTGCGCCAGTCATCGCTGCGATGTCCGGCCGGCGCGCCGGCGCGCGCGCGACCGTTCAGGCGCGACTCGCGGTGCGCGTGAACAGCGAAATTGGCCGCACGGAGTTCCTGTTGGTCGGCCTCGTTCCACAGCACCCCGCGCCGGATCTTGTGGCGTACCCGATGGGCCAGGGCTCCGGCAGTGTGACGACGTTCAGCCGCGCCGATGGATTCGCGACGATCGGCAGGCACGAAGAGATCGTGGATGCCGGCACGACGATTGACGTGCAGTTGCTCGATCCGGAACTGCAGCTGGCCGATCTGGTCGTTATCGGCAGCCATTGCATCGGTCTCGACCTGCTGTTGAGCCGCCTGCATCAGCAAGGCGTCCGCGCAAAGTTTCTGGCCGTCGGCAGCGCGGGCGGCCTCGACGCCGCGAAACGCGGCGAGTGCGACCTTGCCGGCGTCCATCTTCTGGATCCAAAGACCGGCGACTACAACGGCCCATTCCTGACGCCCGACCTCGATCTCATTCCGGGATACGGCCGATTGCAGGGCATCGTCTTCCGCCCCGGCGACACGCGTTTCGAAGATCTGAAAAAATCTACAAACGACGCCGGGCGTCATTTTCTCATCGACGATCCCACATGCGTCATGGTGAATCGCAATCAGGGCAGCGGGACGCGCGCGTTGATCGATCGGCTGCTCGGTGGCGCGAAGCCTCCGGGATACGCGGTACAGCCGCGCACGCATAACGCCGTCGCCGCGGCCGTGCTGCAGAAGCGCGCCGACTGGGGAGTGACGCTCGACACGATTGCGCGCGGGGCGGGGCTCGGCTTCATTCCGATTCAACACGAGCAGTACGACTTCGTGACGCCAAAGGCGCGGGCGCAGCGGCCCGGCGTCGCCGCGTTCAAGAAATTGCTGGAAGATCCCGGCATTCGCGAACAGCTTCGTCACTCGGGGATGAGGCTTTGAGCGCTCTTCAACCGCGCTCGGGTCACGCCGGCATCGTCCTGGCCGGCGGCAAGTCGACGCGGATGGGCACATCCAAGGCGCTGCTGCCGTTCGGGCCCGAGACGATGCTGCAGCGTGTCGTGCGAATTCTGAGCGGGGTCGTGTCGCCAATCGTCGTTGTCGCCGCGGCCGATCAGGAATTGCCGGCGCTGCCGGATGCCGTCATCGTCACGCGCGACGAGCGCGAAGCGCGCGGACCTCTCGAGGGACTGCGCGCTGGGCTCAAGGCACTTCCGGCAGATGCCGACGCGGCGTACGTGACCAGCTGCGACGTGCCTTTGCTGGTGCCGGAGTTCGTGACGCAGCTTTTTGAGTTAGCGAACGGTTACGAGATCGCCGTCATGGAGATCGACGGCTTTCCGCACCCGCTGTCAGCGATCTACCGGCGCGCAGTCCTGCCGGAGGTCGAAGCGCTGCTGGCGAAGGAGCGCCTGCGGCCCGTCTTTCTCTTTGATGCCGTGAAGACGCGTCGCGTCCGCCCGGACGAGATAACGGCGGATCCGGAGCTCCTCACGCTTCGCAATCTCAACACGCCCAACGACTACGAGCAGGCGCTCGTCGACGCGGGCGTGGCGTAGGGTCCGGTCCGGCTAAGCCGGACGCCACACTAGTGAAAACGCGGGTTACGCGCCCCAGAGCGCGCGATAGAGCAGCGCGCCAAGGATGCCACCGATGATCGGGCCGATCACCGGCACCCAGGCGTAGCCCCAATCCGACGATCCCTTTCCGGGAATCGGCAGGATGGCGTGCGCAAAGCGCGGGCCGAGGTCGCGGGCCGGATTGATCGCGTAGCCGGTCGAGCCGCCGAGCGACAAACCGATGCCGAAGACGATCACTCCGACGAGCAGCGGCGCGAACCCCGTCGGGAACCCGGTGTTGGGAACCAGGTTGGCCGGCGTGAGCACGGTCATGAGTCCAAAGACGAGCGCGGCCGTCGCAATGGCTTCGCTGATCAAATTGGGAATCGGTGTGCGAACCGCCGGCCCGGTGGAGAAGGCCGCGAGCTTCAGGCCTTTGTCCTCGGTCAGCCCCCAATGCGGCAGGTAGGTCAGCCACACCAGCACCCCGCCAAGGAACGCGCCGATCGTCTGGGCCAGCACGTACATCGGCACCTTCGCCCATTCGAACTTGCCGATGACCGCGAGCGCGATGGTCACCGCCGGATTCAGGTGCGCGCCGCTCAACGCGTTCACCGCATACACCGCGATCGTCACGGCGGACGCCCAGCCGGCGGCGATGACGATCCAGCCGGAGTTCTGACCTTTGGATCGAGTGAGCACCACGTTGGCGACGACGCCGTCGCCGAAGACGACGAGGAGCATGGTTCCGACGAGCTCTGCGAGGAATGGGGTCATGGTTGGCGGCGGTGATACTATCACCGGTCGTCAATTACTCGCGGAAATCACGTGGGTTTCCGTCCGTTGGAGCGCACATGAAGAAACTGATCAACGACCCGTCGAACGTGATGCTGGACGCGTTGGCGGGGTTCGCCGACGCGCACGCCGACATCCTCAAGGCTTCCTTCGATCCCGTCTACGTGGTCCGCGTCGACGCCCCCGTCAAGGGCAAGGTCGGCATTATCTCCGGCGGTGGCAGCGGTCACGAGCCCATGCACGGCGGATTCGTCGGCAAGGGCATGCTCGACGCCGCGTGTCCCGGCCAGGTCTTCACCTCGCCCAGCCCCGACCAGATGGAAGCGGCTACGCGCGCCGTCGACGGCGGAGCCGGCGTGCTCCACATCGTCAAGAACTACACGGGCGACGTCATGAATTTTGAAATGGCGGCCGAGCTCTGCCAAGCCGGCGGCATCAAGGTCGAGTCGGTCGTGATCAACGATGACGTCGCGGTGAAAGACAGCCTGTACACCGCGGGCCGCCGCGGCACCGGGACGACCGTGCTGGCGGAAAAAATCTGCGGCGCGGCTGCCGCCCGCGGCTACGACCTCGCGCGCGTCGCGGCGCTGGCCCGCAAGGTGAACGACCAGGGCCGTTCGATGGGACTGGCGCTGACCGCCGGCACCGTGCCTGCGGCCGGGAAACCGGGATTTGAGATTGGCGCAGGCGACATCGAGATGGGCGTCGGCATTCACGGCGAACCGGGCCGCGAGCGGATGGCGCTCAAATCCGCGAAGGAACTGACGGCGTACATGGCGGATGCCATCCTGTCCGACCTGCCGTTTCAAAGCGGTGATCGCGTCATCGCGATGGTCAGCGGCATGGGCGGCACGCCGCCGATCGAGCTGTACATCGTCTACCGCGAGCTGGAGTTGATCCTGCGCGGCAAGAAAATCACCGCGTCGCGCCGCCTGGTGGGCAACTACATCACCAGCCTCGACATGGCCGGCTGCTCGATTACGTTGCTGAAGGCCGACGACGAGTTGCTGGCCCTTTGGGACGATCCGGTGCTGACGCCGGCCCTGCGCTGGGGGATGTGACCGTGGCGGTGACGACCCAGGATGCAGTGCGCTGGCTGAACGACCTGCAGAAGGTGTTCGCCGAGAACAAGCAGTACCTGACCGATCTGGATGCCGCGACGGGCGACGGCGATTTTGGCATCAGTCTGGAGCGCGGCTTCAGCGCCGTGCAGGCTGAGCTCACCGCGAAGCCGCCGGCCGATCTTCGCTCGGCGTTTCAGAGCGTCGCGACGGTGCTCATCAAGACGATGGGCGGCAGTTCCGGACCTCTTCTCGGCACATTTTTTCTCCGCGCCGGTGCGACCTGCGCCGACAAGTCGGCGCTCGGGCCTGCCGACGTCGTCGCGGCGTTTCAAGCCGGCGTTGAGGGGCTCCAACAGCGCGGCAAAGCCGAGCGCGGCGACAAGACGATGATGGACGCGTGGCTTCCGGCGGTCGATGCCATGCGGGGTGCCTTGGATGCCGGCGGCGGCCTCACCGACATTCTGAACAAGGGCGCGGCGGCGGCCGAAGAAGGCATGCGCGCGACGACCGCCATGCAGGCGCGCAAAGGGCGCGGAAGCTATCTGGGAGAACGCAGCGTCGGCCACCAGGACGCCGGCGCCACTGCGGTTTCGATGCTGTTCAAGTCCGCGGCGGACGTCTGGCGGTCGTGATGCCGTCGCGTTGTGGTGTGTAGTGAATGGTGCTACATTTTGCACCGCTCTTGAGGTGTTTATGACAAAGCGAAGTCTGAGTTTAGCGGCGGTGGCGGTAGCGCTGTCGGCCGCTTTGTTGGCTCAAGGCCAGGCCCCTCCTGCCGGCGACGCGCAGGCGCCCGCTGGTGGTCGTGGTGGCCGGCGTGGTGGCGGCGGCGGCGCTCAGCAACCGGCTGGCGGCGGTCAGGCCCCGGCCGGCGGTGCCCAGGCGCCCGCGGCGCCCGCGCGCGGCGGCGGTGGTGGCGGTGGCGCAACGTCCCTCCGGCCCAAGGCCTTGGACACCACGCCCGACATCCCGTACGAGGTGGTGCCGAACTTCATGAAGTTGCCCCCCGGCGTCTACATGGGCGAGGGCATCGGCGTTGCCACCAACTCGAAGGGGCACATCTTCGTCAACTCGTGCGCCCAGCAGACGCGCAATTTCGAGTTCGACCAGAACGGCAACTTCGTGAAGGAGATTGGAAAAGACCTGTACGGCAACGTGTTCTGTCACGGCATCCGCGTCGATCCCCAGGACAACATTTGGATTAGCGACGAGGGCGCCAACAGCGTCATCCGGTTCAATCCGGAAGGCACGCGCGTGACCATGGTCTTGGGCCGCCGCGCGGAGTTCCCCTTCACTGGGCTCGCGGCGCCCGCGAAGGCGCAGGATCCGGCACCGCACTACGCGTTCACCCGTCCCACCGACGTTGCGTTCGACTCTCAAGGCAACATCTTCGTCACGGACGGCTATGTGAACTCACGCGTCGTCAAGTTCGACAAGTACGGCCACTTCGTCAAAGACGCGGGCCATCGCGGAACAGGACCGGACCAGATGATCCTGCCGCATACCCTGGTCGTGGACCACCAGGGGAACGTCTACGTCGGCAGCCGCAGCGGGCAGCAGATTCTCGTGTACGACAACGATCTGAACTACAAGAAGACGTACGACGCGTTCGGCGCTCCGTGGTCCATGTGCATCACCGACGGCCCGCATCAGTACATCTACACGTCCAATTCGAACCCTGACTCGAACGACTCTGAGGTCCACAAGGTCACCGGTCAGGTCTTCAAGATCGAGTTGGACGGCACTCCCGTTGGCAAGTGGGGCAAGCCCGGCAAGCAGCAGGGCGAGTTCAGCACGGTGCACGGGTTGGATTGCCGCAACGAGAACGTCATCTACACGACGGAGATTGTCGAATGGCGCCTGCAGAAATTCCTCCTGCACCCGACCGCCAGCCAGACAGGAGGCAAGTAATGAGACGATACTCACACCTCGCAGCCACGCTGGCCGTCGGCGGCGCGCTGCTGTTCGCCGGCTCGCGTTTCTCAGGTTCGGTCTTCGCGCAGGGCGCGGCGAAAGAAATTGCGTTCGAATCCGCCGGCGAATTTCTGAACCTGCCGGCCGGCACCTACTTCGGTGAAGTGGCCGGTGTGGCCACCACGGCGACGGGCAACATCTGGGTCTACACCCAGAGCGGCGGCCCGAACGCCACGGTGGGCGCGTCGCGCATTTACATCAACGGCGGTCCGCGCCTCTTTGAATTCGACAAAACTGGAAAGTTCCTGCGGGAGATCGGCACCAAGGACAATCGCCCCTACAACTTCCTGTTCGCGCAGGGCGTCCGAATCGATCCGCAGAACAACATCTGGGTCGTGGACCGCGCGTCCCGAATGGTCGTCAAGTTCGACCAGGCCGGCAAGGTGCTCCTGACCTTGGGCCGCCGGCTAGAGGCGATCGGCGAAATCGGCAGCAGCGCGGGTGGCGGCGTGTACGGTCGGGCCAATACTCCGGGCGACAACTTCAACGCGCCGACCGACGTGGCCTGGGACGCGGCCGGTAACATCTTCATCTCAGACGGCTACGCCAACGCCCGCGTCGCGAAGTTCGACAAGACCGGCAAGTTCGTCAAGACGTGGGGGGGAGCGATCGGCTCGGGGCCCGGTCAGTTCAACGTTCCCGCGGGTATCCAGGTCGATGCCGCCGGCAACGTCTACGTCGCCGACATGGAGAATTCGCGCATCCAGGTGTTCGACAACGACGGCACGTTCAAGAGCGAGATCAAGAACGTGGGCAAGCCGCGCGCGATCTGCATCTCGCCCGGCGCGCATCAGTACCTCTTCAGCTCCAACTCCAATCCGGACGACGATCCGTTCCTGAACGGCGAGATCTACAAGATGGAGCTGAACGGCACGATGGTCGGCAAGTTCGGCAAGGCCGGCAAGCAGATGAAGGAGTTCGGCATGGTCAATGAGATCGACTGCCGGGATCCGAACACGCTGTACGTCGCCGAGATCATGAACTGGCGCGTGCAGAAGATCACGCTCAAGTAACTGATCGGGCTGGTCCGGCTGAAGCCGGACGCCACAGAAAGGACAAGGGGCCTGGAGGCAACTCCAGGCCCTTTTTCTTTGAAATCAGCTTTGGTGTGGCGTTCGGCTTCAGCTTTGGTGTGGCGTCCGGCTTCAGCCGGACCTACAGTTTCGCGAGATCGGCTTCCAGCTTGCGAACAACGGCCCACACTTTGGCCGCCTGCTCTTCCGTGACGGCCACGCCCAGATTCGCGACGAGCGCGCCCTGCCGCGCATCGCGCGCGCCGCAGATGACGCCCGTCAAGCCGGGCATGGCAAGCAGAACGCCGACGCACAGTTGCGCGCAGCTCAGGCCGCCGGCACGCGCGATTGCCTGCAGCTCGTCGACAGCGTCGAGATGACGCTGAAAGCGCGGTCCCGAGTAGTCCTTGTGCGCGCCGCGCGCATCGTCGTCGCCGAATTTCTTGTCGCGGGACCACGTGCCGAAGAGCAGGCCGCGGAACAGCGGCGAGTAGGAGATGACGCCCACGTTGTGCGCCGCGCACCAGGGGAGCACGTCCTTGGCCGCCGCCGGGCGAAGGATGCTGAAGGGCGGCTGATCCGTGTGGAGCGGCACGCCGGTGGCCAGCCATTCCTCGAGCTGGGCCACGGAGAAGTTCGACACGCCGATGTGCCGAATCTTTCCGGCCTGGAGGAGCTTCGCGCACGCGCCGGCTGTCTCCGCGATTGGCTGTGACACCGGCCAGTGCAACTGGTAGAGATCGATCTGATCGACGCCGAGCCGCCGCAGACTGCCTTCGCACTCTTCGACGACTTCGCGCGCCGAGGCGGATTTCACCGGCACGTCGACGTTCACGCCAAGCCCGAACTTCGTGAACACGTACGGACGGCGTGACGCCGGAATCGCCTTGACGGCGCGCCCGACGACTTCCTCGGAATGTCCGGAGCCGTAAATCGGCGCCGTGTCCACCCAGTTCACGCCGTGATCGACGGCCGCATGAATCGCCTCGATGCTCGCCTGATCGTCCTGGCCGACGCCCCATTGACGTCCACCGATCGCCCAGGTACCCACACCGATAGTGGTGATTTCAAGGTCGGTTTGTCCAAGTCGTTTTTTGATCATCGGTCAGGATATTATCTCGTTCCGCTCCGCCAATAAGCCCTCTAAAAATGCCCGAGCCGAGGTACGACACGCAGCAGCTCGAAGACGTCGGGTTCCTGACGTGCATGACGCTGGTGCTGCTCGGCAACTACGCGCAGACCGGCCATTTCGGCGGACCGCTCGCGTATACGCCGTACAACGTCGCCGTGCACCTGGCCGGCCCGAAGCTCGGCGGGCTTCGCTACGACTATCGGCGGCCGAAGCATCCGTACGCCGACAAGTTCATGCTCGCGGCGGGGCACTGCGCGCCGACCTGCTACGCGCTCTGGATGATCATGGGCCAGGCGCTCTCCAGAAAATTTCAGCTGACGGGCGACCGGAAGTACTACGTCGATCCGAAAGTCTCCTTTCTGCCGATCGACGCGCTCGGATTCCGCCGCGGCGCCGGCGCGTTGCAGACGCTGCTCCACGATTCGGGTCTGGCCGATCATCCGTTGTTCGCGCAGGCCAAAGGGCGCGGCATCCACGCCTTGTCGGGGCACATCGAGTCGACCGATCAGACCAACGACGTCAACGGCGGGCCGTCGGGTGTCGGCATCGCGACGGCGGCCGGGAAGGCCGCGTTCTGGGACATGGTCGGCGCCCCGGTCGGGCAGCCGAAGATCGTCGCGTTTGAAGGCGAGTTCGCGCTGTGCTCCGGTCACGCGCAGGAACTGAAGACGCAGGCCCTCGCGCTCAAGGTCGGCAAGCGGCTGCGCGTGATGTTCTCGTACAACAACGCCGGTATCGACGACGCGCTCCTCGGCGGCGTCATCGACAGCAAGTTCACCGGTTACGACCTCGTCGAGCAGTGGACGTCGTACGGCTGGAACGTCTACACGCTGGCCGACGGCCACGACTACGACCAGCTCGTCGGCGTGCTGAACGCGATGGACGCGTCGGACCCCGGCGATCGCCGCCCGATGATCGTGATCGGCCGCACCATCAAAGGCTATTGGCCGTGCGCGGCGCATGGAAAAGTGTCCGCGGCGTGCGACCAGATCGTGGGCTACCCGAGCCATCCGTACGCGATGAAGATGAACTCGGACTACTTCGTCTCGCTCGCCTCGACGTTCGAAGAGCGGTACGGCGTCACGTTCCAGGGCATCCGCGAGGGTGCAGTCACCGATACTCGCGAGCGTCTGATCCAGTTCAAGACGAACATCGACGTCGCGATGTCGGTGCTCGAGAAGAACGGGCTGGGCGACTGGCTCGCCGACACGCTCGTCGAGATCGGCGACACCGTCAAAGACGACCTCACGCTGCGCATCGATATCAATGCGAAGGTCGATCCGTTTCTCGACGAGCGGCTGCTGGTCGAGAACCTGCCCGCAGAGCCGCAGACGTTGACCGTGAAGAATCCGGCGTCTGGCGCGGAGAAACAGATCAAGCTGTTGCTCTTCAGAAAATCCGGTGAGGCTGCCGGCGCCCGGCGGGCGATCTCCGAGATCCTCAAGTGGCACAACTACGTCACCGGCAACCGCGTGCTGACGATCGCGGCCGATCTCTCCGAGTCGGTGAACCTCGAGCATGGCAGCCTGTGGGGTCACTACGATCCGGAGACAAATCCTTCCGGCACGCGGTTGAAGGCGGCGATTCAGGAAGCCGGCAATGCGTCCACCGCGATTGGGCTGGTCGGCCAGAGCGCGTCGGTCGATCCGGAGACGTTTTCGGGCGTGTGGGCATGGAGCGGCACGTACGGTGCTTTCACACCGCTCATGTATCTCCCCGCCCGCGTCTGGAGCCAGCAGAACCAGGACAGCCGGTTTCGTACGGGCGTGCTGAACATTCTCGCGGGCCATTCGGGGCCGGAAACTGCCGCGGATGCGCGCACGCACTTCGGCATCTTCTCGCCGCAGGTCTGGAAGTTGTTCCCGCGCGGCCAGGTCATCAATCTCGCGTTCTGGGACTACAACGACGTGGCGCCGGGCTACTTTGCCGCCGCGGCGATTGCCGCCCGCGAAAAGAACGTCGGCATCATCATCGTCGAGGTCGCGCGGCCGGATTTCGTGGTCGCGGACCGCAGCACGTTCGCCGACACTGATGTGCGCGCCGCCGCCAAGGGGTTGTACGTCATTCGCGAGTTCGCGCCGGGGCCCCGACACGGCTACGTCATCGCGCAAGGCGCCAGTTCGACGTTCAATCTGGTCGCGATTCTGCCGAAGCTCGTGGCGGCCGGCGTCAACGTGAAGGTGATTGCCGCCGTCAGCGAGGAACTCTTCGATCGCCAGCCGGAGTCGTATCGCCGTTCGGTGCTTCCGCCGGACGCGCTGGAAGATCTGATGTTCGTGACGACCGGCACGAAGCGCATGTGGCCGATCCGCAACAGCGGTCCGCTGACCGAGGCGTACTCGCTGACGGCCGATCAGGAAGACATGTGGCTCACGGGCGGTTCGGAAGCCGACGTCATCGCCGAAGCGCACCTCGACCAGGCGTCGATCTTCAAAGGCGTTCAGCGGTTTGCGGAGGCGCGAGCGACGCGGCTGGGGCAGTAAGCGTCCAGCCGGCGCGAGCTGCGGTTCGCGCGCTTCGCTGACTCAGGTACGACTCACGACAGTTTCGGGGCGCCGATCGATACGAGGAGCGACGCGATGGTCTCGCGGCCTTCGCGCAAATCGAGCAGGCCCGCGTCCACTAGATCAGCGCCTGGAAGGCGGCCCGCAACCATGTCGCGATTGTAGGATGGGTGCCCGTTGCAGTCGCGTCGCCGAGGCGCGTAACATCTCGCCATCTCTTTCCACGAAGGTCGTCATGATGCGCAAGGCAATTCGATCGAAACACGTCTGGCTCGCGGCGATTGTCGCGGCAGTCGTGACCGCAGGGCTCAACTCGCGCGTGCAAACGCAGGAGCCCGGTCAGGAACCAGCGCCGCCGGCCGGTGGCGGCCGCGGTCGCGGCGCCGTCGCGCCAGGAGGTGGGGCTCAGCCGGGCGGACGCGGCCCGAACATCGGCAATCAGGGCGGTCAGATGGTCGCCGACCCCGCCAACGCGAACATGGACTTCTCGCCGAAACCGCCTATCGTTGCGGCGTCACCGGCGGAGGAGAAGACGCACTTCATTCTGCCGCCGGGCTACACGGTGGACCTCGTGCTCGAGGACAAAGACGTCATCAGCCCGGCCGCGATGGTGTTCGACGGCGACGGCCGGATGTATGTCGCCGAGATGCGCACGTTCATGCGCGACGCGGACGCCACCGGGCAGCTTGACCCGGTCAGCCGCGTGAGCATGCACGAGAGCACGAAACATGACGGTGTGTTCGACCGGCACACGGTCTTTGTCGATCACCTGGTGATGCCGCGGATGATCCTGCCGTTCGGCAAAGGCCTGCTCGTCAACGAAACGCATTCGGACGACGTGGTGCTGTACACGGATACGAACGGCGACGGGGTCGCCGACACGCGGTCGGTGTTCTTCAGCGGCGTCGGCAGCGGGCGCGACGGCAACGTGCAGCACGAGCAGAGCGGCATGATCTGGGGCCTCGACAACTGGATCTACTCGACCTACAACGCGTTCCGCTTCCGCTGGACGCCGAACGGCATCCTGCGCGAGCCATCCGGATCGAGCGGCGCGGAGTGGGGCCAGAGCATGGACGACGACGGGCGGATGTGGTTCGTGAATTCGGGCGGCGAGCGCGGCCCGGTCGGGTTCCAGACGCCGATCGAGTACGGCGCGTTCAACCTCGCCGACCAGCTCGAGCCCGGATTCGAGACGGTGTATCCCGCGCCGGGCATCGGCGACATGCAGGGCGGCGCGCCGCGCGTGCGCATGCCCTTCAACAACCTGAACCACCTCACATCGTCGAGCGCGCCCGAGATCGTGCGTACGGATCGATATCCGGACATGAACGGCGATCTGCTCTTCGCGGATTTCGTCGGCCGGTTGATCCGACGCGCGAAGGTCGTGAAAACCCAGGGTGTGACACAGCTGAAGAACGCGTATCCCGGCGCGGAGTTCATGGTCAGTACCGATCCGCTGTTCCGGCCCATCAATATCAAGACCGGTCCTGATGGCGCGATCTACATCCTCGATTGGTATCAGGGGATCATGCAGGACGCGAACTGGACCGGACGCGGCACGTATCTCCGGACGAAGATCGAGCAGTACGGCCTCGACAAAGTCACCAATCACGGTCGTGTGTGGCGGCTGCGGTTCGAGGGTATTCCCGGGAACGCCCCGGCGTCGGCGCCGCAGCGGCCCGGCGTCCCCGCGATCGAGTTGAGCAAGACCTGGCCGCAGATGGAGAACGAGACCGCGGCGCAGCTCGTCGCGCATCTGAACAACCCGATCGGGTGGTGGCGCGATACCGCGCAGCGGATTCTGGTCACCAGGCAGGACAAGTCGGTGGTGCCGGCGTTGAAGACAATGGCGGCGGGTACCTCGGATACCTCGGGTACGGCGAATGCGGAACTCGGTCGAGTTCATGCGCTTTGGACGCTCGAAGGATTGAACGCGCTCGATGTGTCGATGGCGCGCGAGCTGATGAAAGACGCGTCGCCGCGCGTACGCGTGCAGGCGATTCGCGCGAGCGAGACGCTCTACAAAGCGGGACAGCGCTCGCTCGACGCCGACTATCGCGCCGCCGCGAAAGACGCCGACGCGGACGTCTCGCTTCAGGCGCTGCTCACGCTGAACGTGCTCAAGGTGGCGGATGTCGCGGACGTTGTGAAATCGACGCAGGCGTCGAACAAGGCGCGCGCGATCAAAGAGATCGGCGATCTGCTCATTGCGCCGGTCGGACGCGGAGGCGGACGCGGCGGGGCCGTGCTGAACGCGGAGCAACAGCAGCAGATGCAGCAGGGCGCGGAAGTGTTCACCAGCCTCTGCTTCAGCTGCCACGGCAGCGACGGGCGCGGGCAGCCGCTTGCCGGCGCGACCGGCGGCCAGATGATGGCGCCGCCGCTTGCCGGATCGCCGCGCGTCAACGGACATCGTGATTACGTCGTCAAGACGCTGCTCAAGGGACTCACGGGGCAGCTCGCCGGCGCGAGCTATTCGGAAGTGATGGTGCCGATGGGCACGAACACCGACGCGTGGATTGCCTCCGTCGCGTCGTACGTGCGGAACAGCTTCGGCAACGCGGGAGGATTCGTCACGCCGGCCGATGTCGCGCGCGTACGCGCGGCCACCGCCAGCCGGCGCGCGCCCTGGACGCTGGCCGAGCTCGAGGCGTCGCTGCCGCATCGGCTGGATCCGGATCCGGCGTGGAAGGTCACGGCCAGTCACAATTCGGACGCGGCGGCGACGGCGCTCAAGATGAACACCTGGTCCACCGGCGCGTCGCAGGCGCCCGGCATGTGGTTCCAGATTGAATTCCCTCAGCCGGTGAACCTCACGGAGATCGAGTTCGACTCGCCAAACGCCGGCGGCCGCGGTGGTGGCGGTGGGGGTGCGCGCGGTGGCGCCGCGCCCGCGCCACCACCCGTCGTGCAGGCGCCGAAAGGCTACAAGGTCGAGCTCTCGCTCGACGGGGTGAAGTGGGGCGCGAAACCGGTTGCGGAGGGCAAAGGGACCGCCGCGCACACCGCCATCACCTTTGCGCCGACGCGCGCGAAGTTCATCCGCATCACGCAGACCGACACGGTCGAGGGCGCGCCGATGTGGCAGATGTCGAACGTCCGACTATACGAGAGTGCCGGACGGTAGGGTCCCAGGTCCCAGGTTCCGGGTTCCCGGTTCCCAGTCTCACGTTCCAAGAACCCGGAACCTGGAACCCTGGAACTTGGAACCCCGGAACCGAGTAAAATCGCCGCCATGCTGATCCTGACCCGACGCAACTTCTTCAAGACGACCGGTGCCGCCGCGGCCGCGTTTGCGGCGCTCAGGTCGCAGGTCGCGACACTGAAAGCGAACCCGCTCGGCCTGCCGATTGGCAGCCAGACGTTCGGATTCAAAACGCGGATTCAGGCGGGTGACCTCGCCGGGCTGCTCAAGGACCTGAAAGCCGCCGGGATCGACATGGTCGAGTTCTGCGATCCGATTGGCTATGTCGGCACGAACAGTTTCGCCGCCATCGCCGACGGCAAGGCGACGCGGAAGATCCTCGATGACGCCGGTATTCGCGCGACGAGCTGCCACGTGGACATGCCGGTCTACCGGAACGCGGCGAATTTCCAGAAGACGCTGGCGTGGGCCCATGACATGGGGCTCGAGATGCTGAGCACGGCGGATCTCGGCACGACGCGGAAGGACGGAACGCCGCGCGTGACGAATGGCATCACGACCGAGGACGAAGTCAAGCGCGCCGCCGACGAGTACAACGAGATTGCCGCCGTCAGCAAGAAAGCCGGCTTCATCCAGGGTCTGCACAACGAAGGCTTTGTCAGCTCACGGCTCAATGACGGCCGGCTGACCTACCCGGTGCTGCTGCACTATTTCGATCCGGATCTCGTGAAGATGCAGTTCCAGATGTCGTCGATGAGAAGCATCGGCGATCCGATCTCGTACTTCACCAACTATCCCGGCCGGTTCGTCTCCGTGCATTTGCAGCCGGTGGACGCGTCGCAAGGCATGAGCACGCCGGCTGCGCAGCGCCTGCCGGTGAAAGGCGAAGGACCCGCCGCCCGCCGCGGCGGTGGCGGCGGCGCGCGTCCGGGCGGAGCGCCGGCCGCTGGTCAGGCCGCGGGCACGGCCGGTGCCGCGAGGCAGGGCGGTCAAGGTGGCGGGCTGGCGCTCGGCGAAGACACCGCCGACTGGCCGCGCATTTTCGCGGCGGCGAAGACCGGCGGTCTGAAATATCCGTTCATCGAGATCGGCAACATGGACGCCGTCGCGCGCAGCGCGGTCTATCTGAAGACGCTGACCTAAGAGCACGTTGCAAAACTCGATGTGGTGGCCGCCTTCAGGCGGCCCAGGGCCGGCTAAAGCCGGCCGCCACAGAGTTTTGCAACACGCTTTAAGCACATTTCATCGGCCATTCGTTGGTGACGTTGAATTCAATTGGTAGAACGAACTAGGACTGGAGACCTCATGTCAGGAATTTCGAGACGCGAATTTTTCGAGAAGACCGCCGGCAGCGCGGCGGCGATGGCGCTCGTGGCGGCCACGGTCGCCAAGCTCAAGGCCAATCCGCTCGGCCTGCCCATCGGCACGCAGACCTATCCTTTTCGCGCGCGCATCCAGGCCGGCGAGTTCGCCGCGCTCTGCAAGGATCTGAAGGCGGCGGGCATCGAGACGGTCGAGCTGTGCAACCCGGCGTACGGCGAGTTCAAGAATCTCGCCGACGGCGTGGCAACGAAGAAGATCCTCAGCGACAACGGCCTTCGCGCCGTCAGCGCGCACTGCACGATGCCGTCGTTGCGCAACGACCAGGCGAATCAAATCAAGTGGGCGCACGACGTCGGGCTCGAGATGATGAGCACCGCGGACCTCGGCGGCAGGGTCACCGGCGGGGTGACGACCGAAGACGAAGTGAAGCGCGCGGCCGACGAGTACAACAAGATCGCCGCGAACGCGAAGAAGGAAGGCATCCAGCAGATTCTCCACAACGAAACGTTCGCCGATTCACGTCTCGACGATGGACGGCTGACGTATCCGGTGCTCCTGCACTACCTCGATCCGGATCTCGTGAAGATGCAGTTCCAGATGTCGTCGATGCCGAACATCGGCGACCCGATCGCGTACTTCATGAATTACCCCGGCCGGTTCGTCTCCGTGCACTTGCAGGCGGTTGACGCGGCGGCCGGCATGCGAACTCCCGCGGCGCAGGCCCTTCCCGACAAGACGCATCCGCCGGCGGGCCGCCGCGGAGGCGGCGGTGGTGGCGGCGCGCGCGCTGGGGCTCCGGCGGGTGCCGCAGCAGGCGCCGCGGGGGCGCCCGCGGCTCCGGGCGCGGCAGCTGGTGGT